>NHCFR00700__coassemble_986_pt1 | contig 42295 bp, 37 predicted proteins | sample NHCFR00700__metabat2_low_PE_032 | metagenome-assembled genome bin NHCFR00700
ACGTCACCATGCAGATCGACACGGTGCTCTACTTCCAGATCACCGATCCCAAGCTGTACACCTACGGGGTGGAGCACCCCATGAGCGCCATTGAGAATCTGACCGCCACCACCCTGCGCAACATCATCGGCGACCTGGAGCTGGACCAGTCCCTCACCAGCCGGGACATCATCAACTCCAAGATGCGCTCCATCCTGGACGAGGCCACCGACCCCTGGGGCATCAAGGTCAACCGGGTGGAGCTGAAGAACATCATCCCGCCCCGGGAGATCCAGGACGCCATGGAGAAGCAGATGAAGGCCGAGCGGGAGCGCCGGGAGGCCATCCTCCAGGCCGAGGGCCAGAAGCAAAGCCAGATTCTGGTGGCCGAGGGCGAGAAGCAGTCCGTGATCCTCCGGGCTGACGCCGCCAAGCAGGCCGCCATCATGAAGGCCGAGGGCGAGGCCGAGGCCATTCTGAAGGTACAGCAGGCCACCGCCGAGGCGCTGAAGCTCCTCAATGAGGCCGCCCCCACCGACGCGGTGCTGAAGATCAAGGCTCTGGAGGCCTTCCAGGCCGCCGCCAACGGCCAGGCCACCAAACTGATCATTCCCTCGGAAATTCAGGGGCTGGCGGGGCTGTGCGCCTCCGCAAAGGCCGCCTTTGAGACCGGGAACGACGGCAAGAAGCTCTGAGACAGACGCAAAACAGCGCCCGTACCAAATTGGTACGGGCGCTGTTTTATTTCTTGGATATGGGAGGCGGGACCACCGGGGCGTCGTGCTCGAAGGCATCGAAGTAGTCCTCGTTTTGAAGCTCCGGCTTGCGGTGCCGGATGGCCTCGGAAATGATGGGATAAATGACAATAGCCAGCAGGCCGCCGGAAAAGCCGTTGTTATAGAGGTTGAAGCCCTCCACCGGGGTACCCGCCCGGAGAACCACCGAGGAGTGGAGAAATCCGGCCAGCACCCCGAAGGGCCAGCCAAAATACCCCGAAATGGGGGCCAGGGTGGTACCGAACAGCAGGGCCAGCTGCACCGCGCTGTCGTTGATGCTCCAGTGCATGAACACGCCCCCCAGCACCACGCCCGCCATAATGGGAATAATATTGCAGGCGTGCTTACCGAAGGCGGAAAAGCCCATGATGGTGAAGATACCCCCCAGGGTGGGCCCGTTCAGATCGCCGCCGGTGGCCAGAATAAAGGCCATGCCGATGAGCCCGTTGACCCCAATGTTGATGAGGGTGGGGGCGGCGCCGAACATACGCAGATAGTCGCTGGGGGCCCGGCCGGTGGTGAGCAGGAGCCGCCGGTAGCCCGCCCAGGCCGCCCAGACCGGCCGGCCGCTGAACAGAAAACCAGCTACGATCAGTACAACGCACAGAATACTCAGAAAGAGCCCCAGATGCAGGTTATACCCGGTGGCCCAGTGGTGGGCCACGGTGGGGTCGGCCCCCAGGGAGGTCATCACCGGCACCAGAATGGTGGCCAGCAGGCCGCAGGCAAACCCCATATTGTACAGGTTCATACCGTTTTGGATCTTGTATGTATAGGCGCTGAGGGGGGGCAGCACAAAGCCGATCACCGCCCCGATGAGAATGGCCCACCAGATATTGCCCCAACCGTTGTCCAGGGCCACGTAGCTGACCACCGGTGACAGGGCGGTGGCCAGCAGGGACACCGAGGCATACTTGCCGAACTCTTCCCGCCGCAGCTTGGCATACAGGAAGGTGCCCCCGATGATGGGCCAGATGTTGGCGATGTTCTTTCCGAAGAGGGCAAAGCCCGCCATCAGTCCGATTTCCACCAGGGTATAGCCGTTGAGCGGGTCCTTACTCAGCCGGAGAATGCCCAGACTGATGAGGGTCACCAGGGCGGCATTGACAAAGGCCGCGCCGATTCCGGCGATCTTCACGTAGTCGGTGATCAGGGCGTCCTCCGTCAGAATGATTTTCCACAGCCCCGGCAGAATCTGCCGGGGATCACCCAGGATGATCCCGATGGCGACGAGGTAGGCGCAAAAGCAAATGGTCGCGGGATAGATCTTGTGATAGCGCATGTCATGTCCCCTTTCGTCCGGCTGCCCTTGTGTTACCGGGCGTTGAAATAGGCTCTGGTCTGTTCCGCGTTGTGCATAACCTCTTCCTTCAGGGCCTCCAGGGAGTCAAACTTCCGTTCCCCCCGCAGCCGCTTGTAAAACTCCATCCGTACCGACTGTCCGTACAGGTCCCCGTGGAAGTCCAGGATGAAGCCCTCCACAGTTACCTTGTCTCCGTCGTCCACTGTGGGACGCACGCCGATGTTGGTCACCGCCGGACGGCTCTCCCCGTTTTCAAACCACACCTTTGTGGCGTATACCCCGTGGGCGGGCACCAGCACCCCCGGCTGGAACCGGAGATTCACGGTGGGAAAGCCCAGGGTGGAGCCCAGCTTCTTCCCGTGGGCCACCGTGTCGGTGAGGGTATGGGGGTGGCCCAGAAACTCATTGGCCCGCTCCATCTCCCCCTGGGCCACCAGGGTACGGATATAGGTGGAGGAAATGGTGATGTGATCCCGCTCCACCTTGGGGATGATGTCGCAGCCAACCCCCAGCTCTCCGCACAGCTCCCGCAGACGCTCCGGGTTGCCCTCTCCCTTATAGCCGAAGTGAAAGTCGTGGCCCGCCACCAGGTAGACCGCCCCGTTCTCCCCCACCAGATAGTCGGTGACGAATTCCCGCCAGGGCATGTGCATCATCCGTTCGTCAAAGTGGGCCACGATCACGTCCCGGATACCGTAGTACCGCCGCATCAGCTCCGCCCGGTCCAGGGGAGAGCTGAGCAGAGGCACCGTGGGCGCCTTCAGGATCAGATTCTCCGGATGGGTGTCAAAGGTCACCGCCGCAGGCACCGCGCCCAGCCGGGCGGACATCTCCCCCACCCGGCGGAGCAGCGCCCCATGGCCCAGATGGACCCCGTCGAAAAATCCCAGGGCAATGACCCGTCTCTCTTGCTGCATCTTCCTACACCTCGAAAAAACTTTTGATGGTGGTCAGTTTGTTTCCCTCCACCCAGCTTAGAGCCAGAAAGGTTTTATCCACCCCGTACACCCGGTATTCTCCATCCCCCGGAGGGACGGGCAGAGTGAGCGCCATGCCGTTGCGCACCTTTTTCTCCGCCTGGGCACTCTTGAGGAGCAGCATGGGCCGGCCGGCAAAGCAGCTGTCCACCGGCGTCAGCAGCGCCGCCGGCTCGGCGGCCGCCTGAACTTCCTCCAGGGTCACCGCCCCCTCCAGGGTGTACTCCCCCACCCGGGTACGCCGCAGGGCGGACATGCAGCCGCCGCAGCCCAGAGCCTCTCCAATGTCGTGGCACAGGGTACGCACATAGGTGCCCTTGGAGCACACCACCCGCAGATACCAGGTGTGTTCCTCCTCCGGGAACCCTTCCGGGGACTGGCTCAGCAGCTCCAGCCGGTGGATGGTCACCGTCCGGGGGGCCCGCTCCACCTCCTGCCCCGCCCGGGCCAGCTGGTAGAGCTTCTTCCCCTTCACCTTGATGGCGGAGTACATGGGCGGGATCTGCTGGATCTCCCCCCGGAACCGATCCAGAACCCCCTCCAGGGCCGCCCGGTCCACGGCCACAGGCCGTTCTTCTACTACTTCCCCGGTGGTATCCTGGGTGTTTGTGATAACGCCTAGTTTTAAAGCGGCCAGATATTCCTTTTCGCCCTCCACGGCGAACTCCACCGCCCGGGTGGCCCGGCCCACAAACACCGGCAGCACCCCGGTGGCCATGGGGTCCAGGGTCCCGCCGTGGCCGATCCGCTTCTCCTGCAAAATTCCCCGGAGCTTGGCGCACACGTCCATACTGGTCCATTCCTGGGGCTTGTCGATGATGAGAACGCCGTTAGCCATCCCGTTCCACCTGCCGGATGGCGGCAAGGACCTGCTCCTCCGCCTCTTTCAGGCCCACATTCACGGTACAGCCGGCGGCGGCGGCGTGGCCGCCGCCCCCCAGGACGGCGCACACCTTGGTGGCATTCAGCCCGCCGCTGGTGCGGACAGACAGCTTGCAGCCCCCATCCGCCAGCTCCCGGATGGTGATGGAAGTCTCCACCCCTTCGATCTGGCCCAAAAAGGCGGCGATGTCCTCCATGTCCTCCTCGGTGGCGCCCGCCTCGTCCAGCAGGGACAGGGACACGGGAGCCACGGCGATTTTGCCGTCCTCATACCGGTGCATCCGCTCCACGATGAGACGCTCCACCTGGAGCCGGGCCCAGGTCTTGGTGCGGAAGTGCCGCTTGTTCAGGGGGGACACATCCAGTCCGGTGTCCATCAGGGCGGCGGCCACCCGGTGGGTGTGGGCGGTGGTGTTGCCATACTGGAAACAGCCGGTATCGGTGGACACCGCCACATACAGGGGAAGGGCGGTCTCGGCGTTCACCTGGCCCAGCTGAGCCAGGATCTCATAGATGATCTCCCCGCAGGCCGCCCGGGAGGCGTCCAGGCAGGTCTCTTTGGCAAAGAACTCCTGGGAGGGATGGTGGTCGATAGCCAGGTCAATCCCCCGCTCCAGCCAGGGCTTGCCGGTGTCGGTAAACAGTCCCCAGGCGGCGATATCCACGCTGACCACGGTCTCCGGCTGAAAGCCCTCAGGGGCCAGCAGCCCCTCCAGGTAGGGAGTGAACAGGTGGGTCTCCCCAGTGCCGGGGCAGATATGGGCGGTCTTGCCCAGCCCTCGCAGGCCCCGGCACAGGCCAGCAGCACAGCCGATGGTGTCCCCGTCAGGGCGCTTGTGGGTCAGAATCAGATAGCGGTCATGGCTGCCCAGCCAGGCCGCGGCTTCCTTTACGGTCATGCCCTCACTCCTCCTCGTCCAGATCAATGTGGGCGTTGGCGGGGTTGGCGGGCTTCACCACCTCCGGGTCCCGCAGCATACTGAGGATGTGGGCCCCCTGGCCGATGGAGTCATCCTCCACAAACTGCAGCTCGGGAGTATAGCGCAGCTTCAGCGCCGCCCCCAGCTCCCGCCGCAGATAGCCCCCAGCGGACTTCAGGCCCTTGACCACTTCGCTCACGTCGCTCTTGTCCAGCACGCTGACATAGATCTTGCTGTAACGCAGATCCGGGGTGGTGTCCACCGCCGTGATGGACACCAGGCCGTGGACCCGGGGGTCCTTCACCGTGCGGATCAGGGCGGACAGCTCCCGCTGGATCTCCTCGTTGATGCGTCCAATTCGATTACTTGCCATGGTTTTCTCCTATCATGCAATACAGACCCGTCCCCTCCTCAAATGACTTGGGGACGGAACGGGTCTGATTTTATTTTTTACGATTATACTTCAATTTGCTCCATCAGGTAGGCTTCGATCACGTCGCCTTCCTTGATATCCTGGAACTTCTCAAAGGTAATGCCGCACTCGTAGCCCTGGGCGACCTCCTTCACGCTGTCCTTGAAGCGCTGGAGAGAGGCGATGGAGCCGTCGTAAATCACGATGTTGTCCCGCAGCAGCCGCATCTGGGCGCCCCGCTGCATCTTGCCCTCGGTAACGTAGCAGCCAGCCACCATGCCCACGCCGGTGATGCGGAACACGTTGCGCACCTCGGCCTGGCCCAGGTCCACTTCCTTGAACTTGGGCGCCAGCATGCCCTTCATGGCTGTCTCGATCTCGTTGATGCAGTCGTAGATCACCCGGTACATCCGCATATCCACCTTGTTGCGGGTGGCGGTCTCCTTGGCGTTGTTGTCCGGGCGGACGTTGAAGCCCACGATGATGGCGTTGGAGGTGGTGGCCAGCATGACGTCGGACTCGTTGATGGCGCCCACGGCGCAGTGGATGACCCGCACCCGCACCTCCTCGTTGGACAGCTTCTCCAGGCTGGCCTTGACGGCCTCGGCGGAGCCCTGCACGTCGGCCTTGACGATGACGTTCAGGTTCTTCATCTCGCCGGCCTGGATCTGGCTGAACAGATCCTCCAGGCTCACCTTGCCCACCGGGGCGGAGGAGGCCATCTTCTGCTCGTGCTTGCGCTGCTCGGCCAGCTCCCGGGCCATGCGCTCGTCGGCCACGGCGTGGAAGTCGTCGCCGGCGTCGGGCACCTCGCCCATGCCGATGATCTCCACGGGCACGGAGGGGCCGGCCTCGGTGAGCTTCTCGCCCTTGGCGCTGGTCATGGCGCGGACGCGGCCCACCGCCGTGCCGGCGATGATCACGTCGCCCTGCTTCAGGGTGCCGTTCTGCACCAGCAGGGTGGCCACCGGGCCGCGGCCCTTGTCCAGCCGGGCCTCGATGACGGCGCCGTGGGCGGAGCGGTTGGGGTTGGCCTTCAGCTCCTGCATCTCGGCGGTCAGGTTGACCATCTCCAGCAGGTTGTCGATGCCCTCGCCGGTCTTGGCGGAGATGGGGCAGATGATGGTCTCGCCGCCCCACTCCTCGGGCACCAGCTCGTACTCGGTGAGCTGCTGCTTGATGCGGTCGGGGTTGGCGGTGGGTTTATCCATCTTGTTGATGGCCACGATAATGGGGATCTCGGCGGCCTTGGCGTGGTTGATGGACTCCACGGTCTGGGGCATGATGCCGTCGTCGGCGGCCACCACCAGGATGGCCACGTCGGTGATCATGGCGCCACGGGCACGCATGGCGGTAAAGGCCTCATGGCCGGGGGTGTCCAGGAAGGTGATGAGCTTGCCATCCACCTCTACCTGATAGGCGCCGATGTGCTGGGTAATGCCGCCGGCCTCGCCGGCAGCCACGTGGGCGTCCCGGATATAGTCCAGCAGGGAGGTCTTGCCGTGGTCCACGTGACCCATAACCACCACCACGGGGGCCCGGGGGAGCAGGTCCTCCTCCTTGTCCTCGGCGGTGTCAATGAGCTTCTCCTCAATGGTGACGATAATCTCCTTCTCCACCTTGCAGCCCAGCTCCTCGGCAATGATGGCGGCGGTGTCGAAGTCGATGACGTCGGACAGGGAGGCCATGACCCCATTCTTCATCAGGGTCTTGACCACCTCGGCGCCGGTCTTTTTCATCCGGCTGGCCAGCTCGCCCACGCCGATCTCGTCGGGGATCTTCACGGTGAGGGGGGTCTTTTTGGCGATCTCCAGCTGGAGCCGGCGCATCTTCTCCTGCTCCTCCTGGCGGCGCTTGTTGCCCTGGAAGCCGCCCTTGCGCTGGTTGCGGCCCTGGAACTTCTGCTTGCCGCCCTGCATCTGCTTGGTCTTGCCGGCAGCCAGGTTCTCCAGCCGCTCGTCGTACTTCTCCAGGTTGACGTTGCCGCCCTTGCGGGTATCCACCACTTTTTTCTCGGGGATACGGGCGCCGGGACGGTTGGGCTGCTGGGCCTGAGCCTGGGGCTGCTGCTTGGGGGCCTCCGCCGGAGCGGCGCCCTTGGCGGCGCCGCCGCCGTTCTGGGCGGGCTTGGCGCTCTGCTGCTGGGGCTGCTGCTTGGGCTTCTCCTCCTTGGTCTCCGCCTTGGGGGCGGGGGCGGGCTTGGGCTCCCGGTACACATCGGCGTAGATGCTCTCGATGCTCTCCACCTGGTTGTGCTGGGTGAGATACTCAAAGATCAGGGACAGCTCCCGGTCGCTCAGGGGCTGCATGTGATTCTTCGGGGTCGTCGCGTATTGGGTCAGGATATCGGTGATCTCCTTGGAGTTCCGATTGAGATCCTTGGCCACCTCATGAACTCGATACTTGTTGTTCAGCAATATAAGCCACCTCCAACTGGGCCGGCTTGCGCCAATAGGAAAACGCGGCGGAGCCGCTGCGCTTTCTTATTGGAACAAGCGGGCATGTTCCAATGCGTGCGCGCCATGTCTGTTCATGGCTTCTTCTTGATGGTCAGCTTGCCCCGGGGGGCAAAGGGTTTCTTCTCCGCCGGAGCCTTGGGCGCCGGCTTCTCCTCCTTGGGGGGAGGCGCCCAGGGCTTGCGCTGCTTGCGCTGTAAGTTCTTCTCGTGGGCCCGGCGCTCCTTCTGACGCTGGAGGGCCTTGCCCGCCTGGAGCTTCAGCTCCTCCGCCGGGCCGCCGCAGCGCTCCGGGTCGGCCTGGGCCAGCTTCTCTGCGATGGCGGCGGCCAGGCCGATGTCGGTGAGGGCCAGCATGGTGCAGGCGCTCCGCCCCACCGCGCCCCCCAGTTCTCCCTTGGTATAGGGGGTGGGCAGGACCTGGATCTTCCCCGCTTCGGCGAAGTGGGCCGCACGGCGGATGCTGTTGTCCGCTCCGTCGGCGGCGGTGAGGACCACCTTGGCCTGATGGGCCCGGGCGGCGGCTCCCACCGGCTCCTCCCCCACCTCCACGCGGCCCGCCTTCCGGGCCACGCCCAGCAGGCGCAGGACGCTATCCATCCCCGTCACCCGCCTTCATCTGCTCCTCCAGAGCCTCATACACCTCGTCGGGCAGGGGGGCGGAAAAGGCCCGCTCCAGCGCCCGGGACTTCCGGGCCTTTTTCAGGCACTCCGCCTGGGGGCACACGTAGGCCCCCCGGCCGGGCTTCTTCCCCCGGAAATCCAGGGAGACCTCTCCCTCCGGGCTCTTCACCACCCGAATGAGCTCCGGCTTGGGCTTCATCTCCCGGCAGCCCACACACTGGCGCAGGGGTATCTTCTTGGGCATCTCCTCTGCCCCCTTTCCCTTGTGATTTTCCGGCCGCCGGGCTTACTCCTCGGAACCGGCCTCGTCCTCGATCATCACATCCTCCTCGTCCTCCGTTTCCTCGTCGGCGGGGGCGGAGGCGGGCTTGATGTCGATTTTCCAGCCGGTGAGCTTGGCGGCCAGACGGGCGTTCTGGCCCTCTTTGCCGATGGCCAGGGAGAGCTGATCGTCGGGCACCACCACGCGGCAGCTCTTGCCCTCCTCATGGACATCCACGCTGACCACATCGGCGGGAGACAGGGCGGCGGCAATGTAGGCGGCCGGGTCCTCCGACCACTTGACGATATCCACCTTCTCGCCCTTCAGCTCCTCCACGATATTGTTCACCCGCTGGCCCCGGGGACCCACACAGGCGCCGATGGGGTCCACATTGGGGTCGGCGGACCAGACGGCCAGCTTGGTGCGGGAGCCCGCCTCCCGGGCGATGGACTTGACTTCCACGGTGCCGTCGTAGATCTCGGGCACCTCCAGCTCGAACAGGCGCTTCACCAGGCCGGGGTGGGTGCGGGAAATGAGCACCTGGGGACCCTTGGTGGAGCGGCGGACCTCCACCACGTACACCCGCAGGCGCATACCCTCGGTGTAGGTCTCCCCCTTCACCTGCTCGCCGGGGGCCAGGAAGGCCTCGGTGGCCTCGTTGCCCGAGCCGATGCGCAGGCTGGCCGCGCCGGAGCGGGGGTCGATGCGGGTGACCACGCCGGTGAGAATCTCGTGCTCCTTGGAGGAGAACTCATCATAAATCATGCCCCGCTCAGCCTCCCGCATACCCTGAATAATCACCTGGCGGGCGGTTTGGGCGGCAATGCGGCCGAAATCCCGGGTCTTGATCTCAATGCGGATCACGTCCCCCAGCTGGGCCTGGGGCAGCTTGCTGCGGGCCATCTCCAGGCTCATCTCGGTGCAGGGGTTGTCAACCTCCTCCACCACGTCCTTCTTGACGAACATGCGCACGGTGCCGGCCTCCTCGTCGGCCTCCACGCTCACGTTGTCCCCGGCCCCCTCGTGGTCCCGCTTGTAGGCGGACACCAGGGCCTGGGTGATCTTATCCAGCATATAGGCCTTGGGAATACCCTTCTCCTTCTCGATGAGGTCGATGGCGGCGAAAAACTCTCTCCCGTCCAGCTCGTTGGTCTTCTGCGCTTTGGCATTTTTCTTCGGCATAATCGTTCTCCTTATTCTCCACACGGGCGGACCCGCCGCCCCCACGTCTTAAAACCGCACGTACAGCCGCACCTGGGCCACGTCTTTCTTCAAAAAGGTCTGGGGCCCGGCGGCGGTCTCGATGGTCACGTCGCCGTTGTCATAGTCCTTCAGCACGCCCACGTGGTCCTTCCGGCCCTCCATGGCCCGGTAGAGGCGCACCTCCACCTCGGCGTCCATAAATTTCTCAAAGTGCTCCGGCTTCTTCAGGGGCCGGTCCGCCCCGGCGGAGGACACCTCCAGCACGTAGCTGCCCTCGATGGGGTCGGCCTCGTCCAGGGCGTCGGACAGGGGGCGGCTCACCGCCTCGCAGTCGTCGATGGACACCCCGCCCTCCTTATCAATATACACCCGCAGGAACCACTCGCCCGCCTCCCGGACATACTCCACGTCCCACAGGGAGCAGCCCGCGGCCTCCACAAAGGGAGCCGCCAGGTCGCTGACCAAATCGGTGATCTTCGCCATTGGGGACCTCCTCGCCGGGGCATTTCCAGAAATTTACTGCCCCCGTTTTTTCAATAAGAAAGAGCGGAGCCGCAACCCCACTCTCACCATACACCTTCTACTATCGTATGTACTATATCACAAAACGCCCCCCAATGCAAGGGTTTGCCGGGATTTTTTGTTGACAGGGCGGGATGCTTTGGTACAATAGTGTCATAGCGCAAAGGAGGACGGACCATGAGCGGAAACAGCGTGATTCAGGATATTCTGACCGAAGTGAAAAAAGCAGTGGTGGGCAAGGACCAGGTGCTGGCCAAGGTACTGCTGGCCATTCTGGCCCGGGGCCACATCCTGCTGGAGGATATTCCCGGCGTAGGCAAGACCACCATGGCGCTGGCCTTTTCCAGGGCTCTGAGCCTGCAATATAACCGGGTGCAGTTCACCCCCGACGTGATGCCCTCGGACATCACGGGCTTTTCCATGCTGAACAAGGAGACCGGCAAGATGGAGTACCAGCCGGGAGCGGTGCTGTGCAACCTGTTCCTGGCGGACGAGCTCAACCGGGCCACCAGCCGCACCCAGTCCGCCCTGCTGGAGGCCATGGAGGAGGGACAGGTGACGGTGGACGGGGTGAGCCATCCGGTGCCCCAGCCCTTCCTGGTCATCGCCACCCAGAACCCGGCGGGGGCCTCGGGCACCCAGCTGCTCCCCGACTCCCAGATGGACCGGTTCATGGTGCGGCTGTCCATCGGCTACCCCGCCCCGGCGGACGAGGTGGCCATGGTGCGCCGCCGGCAGGGGGCCAATCCCCTGAACCAGGTGGGGCAGGTGCTGGACCTGGAGGGCCTGCGGGAGCTGCGGGACCGGGCCGACCGGGTGTACGTGTCCGATGAGGTGCTGGACTACGTGATCCGGCTGGTGAACGCCACCCGCAGCCACCCCATGATCGTCCAGGGAGCCAGCCCCCGGGCCTCCCTGGCTTTGACCGCCATGAGCAAGGCCACCGCCCTGGCGGTGGGCCGGGACTACGTAAATCCCGAGGATGTGGCGGCGGTGTTTGCCGACGTCATCACCCACCGGCTCATTCTCTCCCCCCGGGCCCAGGCCGAGGGGGGCTTCCACCCGGCGGCGGAGATCCTGCGGCAGGTCCCCGCCCCCACCGTCCGGTAAGGCCATGCTGCACCGGCGCATCTCTTACGCCGCCCTGCTGCTGGCGGCGGTGGCCTTTCAGATCTTCTTCCGGTACTACCTGTCCACCTTCACCCTGGTGCTGGTGGTTCTGCTGCCGGTCCTGGCGGTGCTGCTCAGCCTGCCGGGGACCCTGGGCGCCACCCTGACCCTCTCCCCCGGGCCGGCGGTACCCCGGGGAGAGCAGGCCCGGTTTACCCTGCGGCTCACCCAGCGGGCCGGGTTCCCCCTGCCGCCGGTGAAGGTGATCCTGCACTGGACCAACCAGCTCACCGGGGAGGGCGGCCGCACCCTGTGTACCCTCCGGCCCCAGGGCGGAGAGACCGACTTCACCCTCCAGCTCCCCACCCCCCACTGCGGGCGGCTGGTCTGCCGGGTGGAGGGGGCCCGCTGCTGCGATCTGCTGGGTCTGTTTCCCCTGCCCCTGCCGGGGAAGCCCCAGGCCGCCCTGCTCTCCCTCCCCCTGCCCACGGAGGCGCTGCTGCCGGAGGAGCTGGACTCCCCCCGTACCGGCGGGGTGGTCTTGAAACCCCGGCCCGGCGGCGGCCCCGGCGAGGACTACGACCTGCGGGACTACCGCCCCGGCGACCCGCTGCGGTCGGTCCACTGGAAGCTGTCCTCCAAAAAGGACGAGCTGGTGGTGCGGGAGACTCTGGAGCCCCGGCAGGCGGAGGTGGTCCTCACCTACGACCATTTCGGACCGCCGGAGGCGCTGGACCAGGTCTTTGACCGGCTGTGCGCCCTGTCCCGGCTGCTGCTGGAGAAGGGCCGGGCCCACCATATTCAGTGGGCCGCTCCCGCCAGCGGCGCAGTGGAGGACCGGGCGGTGGACTCGGAGCGGGCCCTGCTGGCCTGCCTGGAGATGGCCTTCTCCCTGCCTGCTCCGGAGACCGGCCATTCTATTCTGGACGGGGCCCTCCAGATCCCCGGCGGCGTGGGCCAGCCCCTCCACTTCCACATTGCCCCGGCGGACGGGAAAGGAGGCCGGACATGAAAAAGCGGAAAGACCGGCCCAGACATCCCCCCTTCCGGCCCACCCCCGTTTCTCTGCTGGGGGACGGGATGCTGCTGTTTTTATGCGTATACGGGGCCCTGTTTTCCTTCTGCACCGCCTTCTCTGTGGAACTCCGGGCCGACCTGCTGCTGGCGGGCTGCGGAGCCTTCACCCTGGTGGGGCTGCTGATCTGGTCCCTGCCCAAGCTGTGGTGGACCCTCCCCCTGGCGGGGGCGGCGGGTCTGTGGGGCTGGGGCCTGTGGCGGCTGTGGGACTACCTGGTGCTGGGAGAGATCACCCTGCGCTGCTCGGTGGTCAACACCTTCTGCACCAGCCTGCAGCTGGACGGCTTCATCCAACCCATCGCCCAGCTGCCCGATGAGGTATGGGCCCTGTCGGCCACCCTGCTGGTGCTGGCCGCCGCCCTTCCCCTCAGCCTGCTGCTGGGCCTGGCCATTCTCCGGGCCCGCTCCTTCTGGTTCACCTTCTGGGTCACCTTTCCCTTTCCCCTGGCCTCGATCTGCATCTCGGTGACTCCCGCCTGGCTGCCCCTGATGGCCCTGGTGCTGGCCTGGAGCGTGCTGGGCCTCACCTCCCTGGTGGGACGGCGGGACCGAAAAGGGAGCGCCCGGCTCACCCTGCTGGCCCTGCCCGCCGCCGCCCTGCTGCTGGCTCTGCTCACCGTCGCCATGCCCCAGGACCGCTACCAGCGGCCGGTCTGGGCGGACGACGCCCTGGACAGCTTCACCAACTGGGCCGCCCGGCAGAATTTTGCGCTCTTTGAGGGAAACGGCCCCTTCGGCCTGTTCGGCGGTGGCGGCGGACTGGCCAACGCCGACGGCGAGGTGGACCTGTCCAATGCCGGTCCGTTGCGGTTCTCCGGCCGGACGGTGCTGAAGGTGGAGACTGACCTGCGGGGGCGCATCTACCTGCGGGGCTTCTCCGGCGCGGTGTACGACGGGGGCAGCTGGGCTCCTCTGCCGGACGAGACCTATGGCCAGCTGTTCCCGGACGAGGAGGAGGGTGAGGACGCCATTCCCGGTTACAGCAGCGTCTATCACCCCACCCTGGATGGCTACCAGCCCATGAACTTCCCTGCTCTGGCGGACCGGGAGACCTTCCCCGCCAAGGACTACGCCAAGATCACCGTCCGCAACGTGGGGGCCGATCCGGGCTACGTGTACACCCCCTACCACATTCTCTCCCAGCCCAAGGAGCTGGCGGGCGCCTCCTTTGTCAACGACTCCTACATCGCCCGGATGGAGGACGTGTGGACCCACACCTTGTATATCCAGCCGGGCTGCGAGCCCCTTTCGGGGGCCAGGCTGCCGGAGGAGGCGGAGGGAGCGGAGCGCAACTACAGCTACTTTGTGTATACGAATTATATGGATGTGCCGGAGGAGAGCTGGGCGGCCCTGGACAGGGCGGTACAGGAAATCTCAGCCGAGATGATGTCCGGCGACACGGAGGTTCCCGCCTATCAGCGGTATATGCAAATGATGAACAGCACCTCCGTGTCCAATTGGGGGCAGGTACATCTCCTTATGGCCGACGTGGTGGCCGCCTACCTGAACGAGACGGCGGAGTACAACCCGGACACCCCCGTCACCCCGGAGGGGGAGGATTTCGTGTCCTACTTTCTCACCGAGAGCCATGAGGGCTACTGCATGCACTTCGCCTCCGCCGCCACCCTGATGCTGCGCTACCTGGGCGTGCCCGCCCGGTATGTGGCGGGGTATGTGGCCAACGTACCCTCCTCCGGCAAGGTGGACGTGCCCGACTCCGCCGCCCACGCCTGGGTGGAGATCTACCTGGAGGGTTATGGCTGGGAGCCCATCGAGGTCACGCCGGCCTACGAGGGGGGCCGCCCGGGCTACACCGCCACGGCGGAGGTCGCTCCCACCCCCACGGCCACCCCGCGGCCCACCGCTACCGCCGCCCCTCAGACCAGCGCCGCGCCCACCCCCACTCCCAGCCAGGCCCCAGGGACCGCCGGGCAGGGCGGCGCCAGGCTGGATCTGCGGCTGGTGCTCATCCCCCTGGCGGCGGTGCTGGTGATGCTGGCCTTCCCCGCCCGGCGGGCGCTGGGCCGGTCCTTGCGGGAGAAGAAGTTCCGGCAGGAGAACACCAACCGGGCGGTGATCGCCGCCTACCTCCAGCTGAAAAGGCTGGAAACATGGGGTTATGAGATACCGGAGGAGCTGTTTGAGCTGGCCAAGAAGGCCAAATTCAGCCCCCATACCCTGACGGAGGAGGAGCGGGACCAGATGGCGTCCGCCGCCCGGACCGCCGCCGGACAGGTGGACCGGGCTCTGCCCTGGCACAAAAAGTTCTGGTTCCGGTATATCCTGGGCCTGTATTAAATCAGAACGCCCCCGGAGGAACATTCCTCCGGGGGCGCTGCTGTTCTATTCCGTCAGGTGGAAGAAATCGGACAGGCGGTCCGGCTTGTCAAAAATATTGTTGTAGAGCAGCAGTTGATAGCCGTCCACCGCCTCCGCCAGCCCGGCGGGCAGGGCCTCATTCTCCCCGTACCAGGTACCGTCCGCCCCCCGCACGCCAACGGTGTTGATCACCGGGGCGGTCTGCCACAGCTCCAGCAGATATTTCTGGTAACCAGTCATGGGCAGATGGGCGGTGTCCATCAGCAGGGCGGACAGGTAGTTCAGGGAGAGCTCCACCCCCTCCGCCTCGGGGATGTCGTAGTTGGCCCACAGGAAGAAGGGCACCATCTGCTTTTTCTGGGCCAGTTCGGTGGGGGGATCAATGCCCAACACATCGGTGTAGAAGTTGGTGGCCACCTGAGGCTGGTGGTCCCCAAACAGCAGGATCATGGTGGGCTCCTCCACCTGGGAGAAGTAGCGGATAAGCTCCTCAAAAGCCTGGTCGCTCTGGTAGATGAGGGATAAGTACTGGTTCACCGTCTGGAACCGGCCCTCCAGCTCCCCAGTGAGCCACACCTCCCGGGGCAGATTGTCCCAGGACATCTGGTAGCCCGAGTGGTTCTGCATGGTGACGTTGAAGAGGAACAGGGGTTCCCCCTCCTCCTTCTCCTCATAGAGCCGGATCAGGTTTTCGTAGTCGCACCGGTCGGTGACATAGCCCATCCTGGAATCTCCCCGCATATACGCCCGGTTCTGGAAGTCGCCCTCGAAGTACACCTCGTCGAAGCCGAAGTTCTGGTACACCGACGGCCGGTTCCAGCCAGAGGAGCGATAGGGGTGGGCGGCAATGGTGCGGTAGCCCAGGGCGGCCATCTGGCTCACCAGAGTGGGGTCCCCGTCGGAGACGTACATCTGATAGGGCACCGTCCCGGCGGGGAGATAGGCGGTGGTGTTGCCGGTGAGGAACTCATACTCCGAGTTGGCGGTGGTGCCGCCGAACACCGAGGAGTAGGCGTAGCCCTTGATGGTGTTCTCGGTGAGAGAGCGGAGGAAGGGCATGGCGTCCTGGTTGGTCTCCACCCCCGGTAAAACGGACAGGTCCGAAAAGGACTCGTTCATGATCACAATGACATTCACCGGACGGGTGGTCCCGTCCGGGTCCGTCACCGTGACGGAGGGCCCGTCGGAGGCGGTGTCCGCCGTCAGCTGTTCCAGGCTCTCCTGGGCGTAGCCCTCCGGCTTTTCCACCCGCATGTACTTGAGGCACACGCTGAAGTTGAGAGCCAGGCCATTGCCCCGGGTGGTCCACATAGAGGGCTCAATGCCCTGGTTTTCCACAAACCCGGTGCCGAAGAACACCGCCAGCACCACCCCGGCAATCCCCGCCGACGGCAAAAACCGCCGCCAGGTAAAGGGGATGCGCTCCTCCCTGGGCAACAGAGACAGGGCCAGCAGGGCCAGCACCAGAATCAGCAGGGAAATGAGCTGCATCCGGTCCAGGGAATAATCATAATTCCCCGCCACATTCACCGCCGTGCCCAGGGTGAGGAAATCTCCGGGGAAGAGGGTGCGGCCCCGGAAAGAAATTAAGTAGTGGTTGGTCATGCCCAGCCCCCAGGCAATACCCAGGGCCCACTTGGCCGCCGACACCCGGCGGCCCCGGCCGAAATAGAAGATCAGCTCCAGCAGATAGTACCAGATCAGATTGAGGCCGATCTGCATGGGGGTAAAATCCTGCCAGGGGTCGTTATAGTTCAGGTACTCCACCAGCGTGAAGGCCAGCAGGGGAGCCAGCACCAGCACGCCCCGGCCCAGCCAGCGGTATTTTCCCTCCGACAGGGCCACCTTGGGCCAGCGGAGCCTGCGTTTTTCCTTTGCCTCAATGAAATTTGCCATGTCTTTACGCTGCCTTTACCTGGATTTGATGATTGATATTGTAACATAAAAGAGCGAAAGCGCAATGCGCTTTCGCTCTTTTTAAGGAATTTTTCATGGAAACAGCCGATGTTATCCCAGCTGCTCAAAGAGCCGCAGGGTGGTCATCATGCACTGCTCTCTGGTGTAGGGCTGGAGGGGGGAGAAGCTGTTGCTGCCGGTGCCGCTCATCACCCCGCTGGCCTGCATCTGGCCCACGGCCGCCTTGGCCCAGGCGGAGATGGAGCCGTTGTCGGCGAAGGTGGGGTCCCCGGCGGGCAGGGGCTGCCCCAGGACCTCCGCCAGCCGGGCCAGGATGGTGGCGGCCTGCTCCCGATTCAGCTGACCGTCGGGGTTGAACTTGCCGTCCCCCACGCCCCCGACCACGCCCAGGCCGGCCATTTTTTCCACATTTACGTCGCTGGTGTCGGAAAAGGTGGCCCGCTCGGTGATCTCCTTCCCGGTGGCGGTTTCGTACAGGGCGGTGGCCAGGGCGCAGAACTCCGCCCGGGTGGCGGTCTGGGTGTACTGGCTCTGGAGAGCCTCGGGCACGATCCCCGCGTCAATGGCGGCGTTCACCTGCTCGGCGGCCCAGGAGGAGGGCTGATCGGCAGGGTCGGTGGTGGGTTCGGGATCGGTGGTGGGTTCAGGATCGGTGGTGGAGCCGCTGCCGTCGGCGGAGACAAAGATGCTCTGGGTGTAGGTCATAGCATCCATGGTGGTGACAGTAAAGATACCGCTCTCCGGCAGGACGAAGGACCCGCCGAACTGTACAGTGGTATAGCTGTCCCCCTCATAGGACTCCACGGAGTACAGCCAGGAACCGCTGATGGTGGTGCCGGCGGGGTAGAGGTACACGGTATGGGTTTTGCCGTCGCTGGTGGTGTAGGAGGATGTGCCGGTGCTGGCGGCATCGGACACCAGACCCATGGTGCTGTCGGGTACGGGGATCTCGCCTTCCGCCGCCAGGGCGGTGGGGAGCACGGCCAGGGACAGCACCAGGGCGCAGGCCATAACCAGGGACAGAAGGGCAGACAGACGTTTTTTCATGGTGACAGGCTTCCTTTCTTTCTGATAAGTGGGAAGGGCGCTCCAGAGGGAGACCCGGTTGCTGTTCCCATTATAGAAAAGCGAGGGGAGGAAAACAATGCGCCGGCTGCATAGGGTTGTGGTTTTTGCGCAAAAAGAGCCCGGCGGTTCACACCGCCGGGCTCGTCTTATGCAGGGGTGGGCCCTCCAGGGAAATCACCCGGTCGCACAGCTCCACCACCGCTTTCTCGTGGCTGGACAGCACCACCGGCACCCCCAGGGCCTTGATGCGCCCCAGGATCCGCTCCGCCCGTGGGGCGTCCACCCCGGTGAAGGGCTCGTCCAGCAGCAGCAGGCCCCCGCCCAGAGCCAGGGCCCTGGCCAGAGCCAGCCGCCGTCCCATGCCCCCGGACAGGGCGGCGGGACAGGCCTGTTCCTCCCCCGCCAGCTCCACCAGCTCCAGCCAGCGGGAGACCTCCCCCCGGCGGCTTTTGGGCAGCACGTCGGAGATATGCTGGCCCACCGTCCTCCATGGGAGGAGCCGGTCCTCCTGAAAGAGGATCATCGGGTTTCGGGGCACGGTCACCGTCCCCTCCTCCACACGCTGGAGCCCCGCCAGCACCCGCAGCAGGGTGGTCTTGCCGCAGCCCGAGGGCCCCGACAGGGCGGTGAGGCCGCTGTCTGGCAGTTCCAGTGAAAACCGGTCCAGTACCACCTTTTCCTCAAAACGCACGGTAATATTTTGGACAGCAATCACGTCTTTTCCCCTCCCAGCCGCCGGAACAGGGTCCCCATAGCCCGCTCCAACACGAAACTGAGGGCCACCACCGTCACCGTCCAGGCGAACAGATCGGGGGTCTCCATGGTGATCTTGGCCCGGTAGAGCCTGGTGCCGATGGCCAGCTTGGGCAGGCAGAGCACCTCGGCGGCCACCCCCGCTTTCCAGGCCAGACCCAGGGCGGTGGCGCAGCCGCTGGCAAAGTAGGGCAGCACCGAGGGGCCGTAGATCAGGCCCACGGTTTTACCCCGCCCGAACCGGTAGGCCTTCGCCAGCTCCAGCAGCTTGGGGTCAGTCTGGGCGATGCCCTTGCCCACATTGCCCCACAGCACCGGCAGCACCATCAGGGCGGACACGATGGCGGGCACCATTCCGGTGGTAGGGGCCCACAGCAGCACCAGCACAATGAAGGAGGCCACCGGGATGGCCCGCACCACTTTGACGGCGGGGGTGAGCACCCAGTCCGCCGGGGCAAAGGCGGCGGTGGCCACCGCCGCGGCGGTGCCGACGGCGGCCCCCAGGGCGAACCCGGCAAAGATCCGGCCCAGGCTCATCCCTGCCGCCTGCCAGAAGGCTGGCTCCTGTATCAGCGTCCCAAGCCGTCCGGCCACCTCCAGGGGGCCGGGCAGCAGCAGAGAGCCGTAGCCCTCGGTGCGCCAGTCCATGAAAACCGCCCCAAGCTGCCAAACCCCCAGCCAGAAGGCCAGGGGTATGACAACACGCAGTATTTTATTCCGGGTCTTATTCCGCGATGTAGTAGAATCCGTCATCGGGGATGGAACCTCCAATGGATTCGGGGTCGGCGGCGAAGAGCACCTCGTAGTAGCTGGAGATGGACTTCATATCCTGGCCGGCCACGAAGATCATATTGGCCTGGGGAATGGCGGCCTGGGCAATGGCGGCCTTAGGCACGATGCCGTACTGCTCGATAAGGGAGGCCCCCTCCTCCGGGTTGTCCTTGATATAGTTGATGGAGGCCTCATACTCGGCGAGGAAATCCTGCACCGCCTGGGGATTTTCCTGGGCAAACTGGGTGCGCACCACCACACAGCCCATGGTGAAGGTGCCGTTGGCCCCGGACTGGGTCCAGGCGTCGCTCAGGTCGATGGCGTCCCGCACGTCGCTGTTCTGCATGAGCACGGTGGTGGCGGCGGGGACAGGGAGCATGCACAGGTCGATCTCGCCGGAGGCCATCAGGGAGGTGACCTCCTCGCTGGTTTTCCACTGAATGTCCACATCAGCATCGGGATCCAGACCGTTCTGGGTCAGCAGATAGTCCAGCACGTACTCGGTGTTGGTGCCCTGGTTGATGGCGTACAGGGTCTTGCCGTTCAGGTCAGCCAGGGAGTTTACCGTGTTCCCGTTCTCCAGGATGTGGAGCACCCCCAGGGTGTTCAGGGCCAGAAGCTGCACCTTGCCCGTCTTGTTGTACAGGTTGGCGGCCACGTTGGTGGGCAGGGCGGCGATATCCAGCTCCCCGTTGTTCAGCTTGGGCAGGATGTCGTTTGCCGGGTCGGAGCCCAGGGTGACGGTATAGTGGTTGACGGTTAAGCCGGCGTCATTCTCGGAGAGCAGCTTGGCCGCTCCCATGCCGGTGGGGCCGTTGAGCAGGCCCAGATTGATGTCGGCGCCCTCCTGGGCGGGGGTTTCGGGGACCTGGCTCTCCGCCACAGGGGTGGTCTCAGCGGGAGGGGTGGACTCCTCCGGAGCCTCCTTGGGGCCGCAGGCGGTCAGGCCCAGGGCCAGCGCCAGGGCTAATGTCAGAAAAAACAGCTTTTTCATATGAGCCTCTTCCTTTCTACAAATGTTCCAGGGCCGTCTGATCCAAAATCCGAATGGTCCGCCCCCGGTGCGCGATGGAGCCCCGGTCCCGCAGGTCATCCAGAGCCCGGTAGAGGGAGGCCCGGCTCACCCCCAGCCGTCCGGCCAGACCGGTGAGGGAGCAGTCCAGCTCCACCCTCCCCTCCCCCTCGTGGGCCAGCAGGTACTGGGCCACCTTCCGCCCGGCAGTGCCGGCGGTGAGGGCGTCGATCTTGCCGGAGAGAAACCAGATGCGCTGGGACAGGTAGGTCACGTAATTCCGCCCCACCTGGGGCCAGCGTTCCATCCACTCCTCCACCAGCGCCTGGGGAAAGAGCAGCAGCCGGCAGGTGGACCGGGCGGTGAGAGTGGTGGCGTAGTCCGGCCGCTGATAGAACAGCGCCGCCGCGCCGAACAGGTCGCCCCGCTTGAGTACGCTCATGATCAGCGCGCCCTTGCTCACCTGCACCGCCCCCTCCAGCACCACCCCCAGGCAGCGCTGGAAGCGGCGGGGATCGTAGATGACCTCCCCCTTGGCAGCCGTCCGGCGGAGCACCCGGGGATCGGTAAGGGCGGCTTGGGCCGTCTCCGGCGCGCCCTGAAACAGAAAGATCCCCTCCAGCAGGGACTCCTCATGTTCCGCCATTTCCAGTCGATCCCTCCATTTTTGTCTCAGATGGTACAATTAGTCTACCATGCTTTTGGAAAAAGTCAAGCGCCATTTCCCCCTCATCCCCATACAATGGGGAGAAAGGAGGCGTCAGTCATGCCAAAAAATTGCTGTCACAACCGGGAGCAGCTGCTCCAGCGGGCCCGCCGGACGGCGCAGGAGCTGCTGGAGCGCCGGGAGGAGCTGGAGCCGCCCTGTGAAGAGGAGGCCATGAAGCGGTACATACACCCCATTCCCTGCTGCTGTCCCCCCTGCCCGTCGGGGTGCGAGACGGATCTGGACGGGGTGCTGGAGGCTCTGGCCCGGCAGAACCAGCTGCTGCTGGACATTCTGGGGGCGGTAAACGCCCTCAGCGCGGCGGTGCTCAGCATCCAGTCCCGCCTGTGAGAAAAGCCCGCGGCTGCCGCGGGCTTTTTTCTGACAATATTCTGAATCTGAGAAACTTTCTCTTGTCACAGCCCGTCTAATTGGGTATACTGAAAGCTAGTTGTTGACATAACAAAGCGATTTTGCACACAAGATAAGAAAGGGGCGCCCCCCATGGCCCAGAGAGGGAGATCCACCAGAGCAACCGCACACACCCGCAAAAAAAAGAAGCGCCGCCGCTCCCCCCTGGGGCGGCTGGGCCGCATCCTGTACTGTATGCTGGTGGCGTTGTCCGCAGTAATCGTGGTCACTTACGCCGGGGTACGCATTGCCGCCCGGCCGCCGGAGGTGGCCGACCACACGCCGGCCTCCAACGGCGGAGACAACCCGGCGGAGGCCGCCGGCTCTCCCGCCGCCTCGGTGGACCCCGGGCCCCAGCGAAAGGAACAGACCTACACCTTCCTGCTGGTGGCCAGCGACCAGGTCAGCGGCAACACCGACACCATGATGGTCCTCACCTACGACACGGTGAACCAGACCGCCGGACTGGTCTCCCTCCCCCGGGACACCATGATCGACGGCGTGAAGGAGTCTGACGGCAGCCACTTCTACAAGCTCAACGGTACCTACGCCTACAACGGTATCGAGGGGCTGAAGGAGGAGGTCTCCCAGATCCTGGGTATCCCCATTGACTTTTATGTGAAGGTGAACACCCGGGGCTTTGTGAAGCTGGTGGACGCCATCGGCGGCGTGGACTTCAACGTGCCGGTGAATATGAACTATGAGGACCCCACCCAGGACCTGTATATCCACTTCAACAAGGGTATGCAGTGGCTGTCCGGCTCCGACGCGCTGAAGGTGGCCCGCTGCCGGCAGAACTCCTACTACGACGAGGCCGCCGGCAAGTGGAAAACCTATGACGCCTACTCCAACGCCGACATCGGCCGCACCGAGACCCAGCGCAGCCTGCTCACCGCGGTGCTGAAAAAGGCCTTGTCCCAGCCCCAGAAGCTGCCTACCTACTACGACATTTTCCTGGAGAACGTCCAGACCGACCTGAGCGCCAACGACCTGCTGTACTTTGCGGAAAAGGCCCTGTATTTTGATTTCTCCAGCGGCCTCACCACCTCGGTGCTGCCGGGCGACGGCACCGTAACCTACCACGGCTGGACCTACTGCTATGAGCTCTACCCCGACCAGCTGCTGGAGCTGATCAACACCCAGGGCATCAACCCCTACACCACCGACATCACCGCCGACATGCTCACCCTCGCTCAGAAGAGCTGACACGGAAAAAGGCCCGCCGCAGACACGCGGCGGGCCTTCTCTTATCCTTTGTGTTCCAGCTGGGCGGCCTTTTCTTTCAAGAACTGCCGGAGCCACGCGGCAGTGGCCTTATGCTCCAGAGCGAAGTCGATGGTGGCCTCCAGGAAGCCGCAGATGTTGCCGGTGTCGTAGCGGCGGCCCTCAAAGTCCACCGCCACCATCCGGTTCTTCTTGCACAGCTGCTGCAGGCCGTCGGTGAGCTGGATCTCCCCGCCGTACCCCGGCTTCACATTCTCCAGAATATCAAAGATCTCGGGGGTGAGCACGTAGCGGCCCAGAATGGCGTAGTTGGAGAACATCTGCTGGGGGGTGGGCTTCTCGTTCATGTCGGACACGTCGAAGATCCGCTCCTCCAGGGGCTGCACCTTTACCGAGGAGTAGCGGGAGATGGCCTCGGTGGACACCTTCTGCACCCCCACGGCGGAGGCGCCGTATTTCTCCGCCCCCTCAATGAGCTGGAGGGTCACCGGCTTCTGGGCCCGCATGATGTCGTCGCCCAGCAGCACCGCGAAGGGCTCGTCCCCCACAAACCGCTTGGCCCGGTAGATGGCGTGACCCAGGCCGCGGGTCTCCTTCTGGCGCACGTAGAAGATGTTGGCCAGGTCGGCGGCCCGGCGGACCTCCACCAGCTCCCGCTCCTTGCCCGACTGGAGCAGACGGGTCTCCAGCTCGGGGTAGTAGTCAAAATAGTCGTCCATGGCGGACTTGGCCCGGTTGGTGACAATGAGGATATCCTCAATGCCGGAGGCCACCGCCTCCTCGATGATATACTGGATCACCGGCTTGTCCACCATGGGGAGCATCTCCTTGGGTACGGTCTTGGTGGCGGGCAGCATCCGGGTACCCAGACCGGCGGCGGGAATGACGGCTTTACGGACTTTCATAACAGCTCCTCCTTGTCATACGCCGGGCAAAGCCGCCTCAGAAATGTGCCAGGCGGCGCTCCGGGATCATGGTTCTGAAATAGCGCACCTTGGGCAGGGCCAGCAGAAGGACCGTCCCCAGTACGTAGCAGGCCGCCACCTCGCCCACCGCGAAGGTGGCCGCGTTGAAGCCGCAGGCCGCCCAGAAGGCGTCGTTGACGGCGCCCACCTCGGCCCAGGACCACATGGGGGCCAGGATGACCATGTTGACCAGCACCGGGGGCAGGGCCGCCAGATACCACCGGGGCATCCGGGCGGTGAGGAAGGCGGCGATGGCGGTGGCCAGAGTTCCCAGCACCATGTCCAGGGGACCGTAGGGGGAGAGCAGGTTGGTGATCAGGCAGCCCAGAGCCAGGCCCGGCGCGGTGGCCGGGAACAGGAAGGGCAGCACAGTCAGCGCCTCGGCAAACCGGATCTGCACCACTCCGAAGGTGAGGCCGAAGATGTTGCCGAAGTAGCCCAGTACGGCGTACAGGGCGGCCACCAGAGCCGCCAGGGTCAGGTCTTTCGTGGTAAACTTGCGCATGATGTTTGATTCCTCCATTTTCGTATTTAGAGAACCGCGGGCGGCCTTGGGGCCGAAGCCGCAGAACGAACACGGCACAGCCGTGCTTGGACCGGGTGTGGAGACCAGTCGGAGGTATTGTACCATGTTTCCGCCGGGAAGTAAAGCGGACAAAAAAGGGGCGCGGCCACGCCGCGCCCCCAGGGCTTATTCCATTGTGTCAAAGGGCTTTTCCACCAAAACGCCGCCGCAGTAGCGGGCGGCGATGTCCCGGTCGTCCCCGTCGCAGAGGAATTGCTCCAGCCGCTCCACAGGGGTGCGCTCCAGCAGGTCCTCCGCCGGATCCGGGGCGAGCACCAAAGCATCGAACTGGAAGCCGGGCTCAAAGCTCCCCACCTGCCCCAGAAAGGCCCCGCTCCCCCGGGTGGCCAGGTAAAAGCTCTCCGTCAGAGTCAGGTGGGCCTCCTCCGGGTGGGAGAGCCAGCGCACCTTGGACAGAGCGGTGGCGGCGGCCACGCTGCGGTTCATGGCGGCGGTATGGCCTCCGGCCACGTCGCTGGCCACGCAGCAGCGCAGCCCCTCCTCCAGGTTCCGCCGCAGGGGCATCACCCCGCTGGACAGGTTCACGTTGGAGCAGGGACAGTGGGCCAGGGTGACCCCCTTCTCCCGCAGAAGCTTCTTCTCCCCGTCGGAAAGGTAGATGGCGTGGGCCATGATGGTTTTATCCTTCCGCAGCAGGCCAAAATCTTCGTATACCTGAGTGTAAGTGGGGATGTCCGGATGGAGCTGGCGCACCCAGTCCACCTCACTGGGGTTTTCCGACAGGTGGGACTGCACCGGCAGATCGTACCGCTCCCCCAGCCGTCCCAGGCCCTCCATCAGCGCTGCGGTGGTGGAGGGGACGAACCGGGGGGTGAGGATGAAGCCCACGTGCTTCAGCTCCGCCCGGCCGCGGCAGATGAGCTCCTCGGTGTCCGCCAGAGAGGCCGCCGTCTCCTCCCGCAGGTTGTCGGCGGCATTGCGGTCCATGTTCACCTTGCCCACCAGGCCCCGCAGGCCGCTCTGCTCGGTGAGCTCCATCAGGGCCCAGGCCGCCTCCTTGTGGATGGTGGCAAAGGCGGAAAACCGCATGGTGCCCGCCGCCCACAGCCGGTTGAGAAAGATCTTCCAGGCCCGCCGGGCAAAGTCCAGGTCCCGGAACCTGGCCTCCAGGGGGAAGGTATAGGTGTCCAGCCAGTCCAGCAGCCGGGTATCGTAGCCGATGCCCCGGTTGAGGAACTGGGGGGCGTGGATGTGCAGGTCGTTGAAGGCCGGGATGATCACCTTGCCGCTCCAGTCCTCCGCCGGCTGCCCGGCGTACTCCGGGGGCAGCTGGTCATAGATACCCACTACGGTCTCCCCGCTGGTGACCAGCCAGGCGTTTTCCCGTACCTCCAGCCGGTCCATGGCCGGCATCCAGATAAAGTTGCCTTTGAGAATCATGCTTATCTTCCTTTGGCACAAAGCTCAATCAGGGCTTTCACTCCACCAGCTCCACGGTATAGCCCAGCTCCCGCAGGCCGGAGACGATGCCGCCGGGGTCCACCATGTGGCCGGCCCCCACCGCCAGGAAGAAGGTGTTCTCCCCCTCGGTCTCCAGGTAGGAGGCGGCAGCCTGGATCATGCCCGGGTCCCGCTCCGTAAACAGCTTGGAGTTGAGCTCGTCGTCGCTGTTGATGACGGCCGCCTTGTCGTAGACCTGGGCAAAGGCCTCCGGGTCCCCGGCCTTCCAGGCGGCGAACATACCGGACATCATCTCCTCCTGCTGCCGGGCGGTCTCCTCCATGGCGGGGTCGGTCTCGCCCCCCTGGGCCATCTCCAGCAGGGACAGGGCGGAGTCCAGATACCGCTCCTGATACTCCGCCGACAGCCCGTCAAAGATGCCACCCTGGAAGGCGTAGGTCTCCACGGAGTCGATGGTCTTGCCCCCATTCACTGCCCGGGCGTTCACATAGAGGTCGATGGCCATGGCGTTGGCTCCGGTGGTGTCGTTGGTCATGCTCATGGTGCTGAAGGTGGAGGCCAGGGCCCAGGGCTTATAGCCGTCCAGGCCGTTGGGCCCCATGCCCAGGGCCTCGGACTGGGCCTGCACCCGCTGGTACAGCTCGGGGCTGATGTGGTCGGCCAGGGTGGTGCCGTCGGAGTAGGTCTGCAGGCTCTGGAGGAGAGCCAGCCCCTCCTGGTCGTTCAGATCCAGCTCAAAGCTCACGGTCTGGGAGGCGTCAATAGCGTCCCGGAGGGACTTGTGGAGGGGATACACGTTGTCCCGGTCCAGGTGGATGGTGCCCAACAGGTAGAGGGTATTCTCCCCATTGGTGGCCTTCCACAGCAGACCCTTGGCTCCGGCGTCATTGGCGTCATACACCGCCAGGATCAGGCGGTTGGCCATGACCATGGCCTCCTGATAGGTGCAGGGGCGCTCCAGGGCCAGCTCCCCGGCCTGGTCCCCCTGGACCACACCCAGCCCGGCCAGGAAGGAGGCGGCCCCCTCCTCCACGCCGGGCAGCTCATAGGCCGCCGCCTGCTGGTACAGGGCGTTCATCACTCCGCCCCGGGTGGTGTCCACCACCAGGCCCACGGCGTCCGCCGTCCGCTGGGGCAGCTCCAGCAGGGCCAGCTTGTCGGCCACGATCCTGCTCATGTTCTCCAGCTGCTCCATGGTGACGGTGCTCTGGATGTAGCTGGTGTAGTTGTCGTCCACCAGACCCAGGGCGTAGCTGTCCGCCAGGGCGCTCACCGCCCAGAGGTCGGGCATCTGGGGCTGCCGGGTCTCCTCCGCCGCCAGGGCGGGCAGGGACAGCAGCCCCGCCGCCAGCACGCCGGCCAGCAGCCGGCGGAACATGTGGTGTTTTTTCATGGCTTCTCCTCCTTACTGTTTGTCCGCCAGATGCAGACTGGCGATAAATTGCTTGGCCGTCCGGGGGGTCCGGCCGGGGTGGCGCATCTCCCACCGCAGGGCGCCGGTGCGCAGCTCCTGCTTGTCCAGCTTCACCCCGTACAGTTCCGCCATCCGCTCCACCATCGTCAGATAGTCCCCCTGGTTCAGGGCCAGATAGGGGATGCGCAGGCCGAACCGCTCGGCCAGAGAGGTCTTTTCCTGGATGGTCTCGCTGGCGTCCACCTCGTCCCCCGCCCGGTCCGAGAAGGTCTGGCGCACCAGATGGCGGCGGTTGGAGGTGGCGTAGATGGCCACGTTGGCGGGCCGCCGCTCCAGCCCGCCCTCCAGGATGGTTTTCATGACGGAATAGGTGGTGTCGTCCTTGTCGAAGGCCAGATCGTCAATGAACAGGATGAACTTCAGACGCCGGCCCCCCAGAGTGCGCATCAGCCGGGGCATATCGGCCAGCCCCTCCTTCTGCACCTCGATGAGCCGCAGCTGGTCGAAGCCGGGCTGGGAGAGCAGGCTCTTCACCGTGGCCGACTTGCCGGTGCCGCTGTCGCCGTAGAGGAGCACATTGTTCACCGTCTTGCCCTCCAGCATGGCCCGGGTGTTGGCGATGACCTGCTCCCGCTGGAGCTCGTAGCCCAGCATCTCGTCGGGCCCCGGGCAGTCCGGGTCCTCCACCGGGTAGAGCTCCCCGTCCTCCCACAGGAAGGCCCGGCTGCGGGAGAGCAGGCCGGAGCCGTGGGTGCGGTAGAACTGAGTCAGAGATTCAAAGGTAAAGGGACACTCCGCCGTCCACCGGGGCAGCTCCGCCGCCTCCGGCTCCATCCGGGCGATCTGGGCCAGCAGCTCCCCGCAGTCCAGCTGGGAAATCGCCCGAAACAGGCCGATCTCCCGTTCCGCCGCCCGCTCCAGCTCCGGGTCAGTCTCTCCCCGCTCCACCAGCCGGGCATAGGGAAAGCTGCCGTCCCGGAGCTGGCTGTAAAACCAGTCTCCAAGCCCCCGGAAGCCGCCCTGCCGCAGCAGATAAAAGATCCGGGCGTACTCCTCCGCCGCCCCGGCGCCGTCCTCCGCCGCCAGCTTGTCCAACAGCCGGAGCATACCCTTCAGCTCCGGGGTATCCAAAAGGGGCCGGTAAGCCGCCGCATAGCGCAGCGCCCGGCCCAGCAATTCTGTGGTCATACCTCCGCCTCCTTGTTTGCGGTTTCATTGTATACGACCCTCTCTTTTCTGTCAATCCCGACCCTTGACTTTTTCCGCCGCCTTTCGTATGCTTAAGCCAATCAGGCCGCAAGAAAGGAAGGATCTGTTATGCTGCTGCAAGCACAGCGGGAGCTGGTGGTGGAATACGGCAAGAAGCTGGTCACCGCCGGGCTCACCGAGGGCACCTTCGGCAATATCAGCGTCTTTGACCGGGAGCGGGGGCTCATGGCCATCAGCCCCTCCGGCATGGACTATTTTTCCACCACCCCCGCCGACGTGGTGGTCACCGACCTGGAGGGCAGGGTGGTGGAGGGGACCCGGAAGCCCTCCAGCGAGCTGGATCTCCACCGGCTGTTCTACCAGCGGCGGGGAGACGTGAACGGCGTGGTCCACACCCACTCCCCCTTTGCCACCATTCTCTCCTGCCTGGGCTGGGCCATTGAGCCCATCCATTACCTGGTGGCCTACTCCGGCAACCAGGTGCCCTGCATCCCCTACTACCCCTTCGGCTCCCTGGAGCTGGCGGAGGCGGCCTGGGACGCCATGGGCGAGCGGTACAACGGCTGCCTGCTGGGCAACCACGGGCTGCTGGCGGTGGGGGGCAGCCTGTCCTTCGCCTTTGACGCCGCCCAGCAGCTGGAGTTTCTGGCCAAGGTGTACTATCACGCCCGGCTGGCGGGCGGCGGGATCAACCTCACCCCCGATCAGCTCCAGGCGGTGCTGGGCAAGTTCCAGTCCTACCGCCAGCAATAAGGACGCAAAAAGCCGGCAGACAGGCTTCTGTCTGCCGGCTTTTCCATGTCAGCTTGTATGCCGCCGGGCTCAGCCCTTGACGATGGCGGCGGTATCCATGGCGATCATGAGCTCCTCGTCGGTGGGGATGAGCAGCACCTTCACCTTGGAATCGGGGGCGGAGATCACCTTCTCCTTGCCCCGGACCTTGTTGGCCTCGGCGTCCATCTTCACGCCCATGAACTCCAGGCCGGAGGCGGCGTTGTACCGGGTGATGGCGTCGTTCTCGCCCACGCCGGCGGTGAACACGATCACGTCCACCCCGCCCATGGCGGCGGCATAGGCGCCGATGAGCTTCTTCACGTTGTACTGGAAGGTCTCCAGAGCCAGGGCGGCCCGCTGGTTGCCGTCATTGGCGGCGTTCTCCACATCCCGGAAGTCGGAGGACACGCCGGAGATACCCAGCACGCCGGACTTCTTGTTGAGGACGGTCATCATTTCCTTCATGTCATACCCGTACTGACCCATCAGGTACTCCAGGATACCGGCGTCCAGGTCGCCGGAGCGGGTGCCCATGGGCAGGCCGGCCAGGGGGGTGAAGCCCATGGAGGTGTCCACGCTCTTGCCGCAGTCCACGGCGGCCACGGAGGAGCCGTTGCCCAGGTGGCAGGTGATGATCTTCAGCTCCTCGATGGGCTTGCCCAGCATCTCGGCGGCCCGGGCGGACACGTAGCGGTGAGAAGTGCCGTGGAAGCCGTAGCGGCGGACCTTGTCCTTCTCATAGTACTCGTAGGGCAGCGCGTAGATATAGCTCTTGGGGGGCATGGTCTGGTGGAAGGCGGTGTCGAACACGCCCACCATGGGCACGCCGGGCATGACCTTCTCGCAGGCCTTGATGCCGGTGATGTTGGCGGGGTTGTGGAGAGGGGCCAGGGGGATGCACTCCTCCAGGGCGGCCATCACCGCGTCGTCAATGCGCACGGAGCAGGCGAACTTCTCGCCGCCGTGAACCACACGGTGACCCACAGCGTCGATCTCGGAGGCGCTCTTGATCACGCCGTGCTCGCTGGAGAGCAGGGCGTCCAGCACAGCCTGGATGGCCTCGGCATGGGTGGGCATGGGGATCTCGAACTCATACTTGGCGTCCTTGGCGGGAATCTTGTGGGTCAGGCGGCCGTCGATGCCGATGCGCTCGCAAAGGCCCTTGGCCAGCACCTCCCGGCTCTCCGGGTCCATGAGCTGATACTTCAGGGAGGAGCTGCCGGCGTTAATGACCAAAACTTTCATTACTTCCATCTCTCCTTAAACAGTTACTCCGGCTTGTGAGACAAGCCATTGTGTAGTAAAATAAACTCGCACGTCTTATTTTATCCCTTTTCTCACAAAAGGACAACCCATATTTTGCTGGAAAGGAGGAATTTTTCTCCTTTCCCTTTGGAGGAACAGCTATGGCGGTGGCCGGAATCGTGGCGGAGTACAATCCATTCCATCTGGGACACGCCTATCACCTGGCCCAGACCCGGGCGGCTCTGGGCCGGGACGGGGCGGTGGTGTGCGTGATGAGCGGGCACTGGGTCCAGCGGGGGGAGTGCGCCGCGGCGGACAAGTGGACCCGCTCGGCCCTGGCCCTGGCGGGAGGGGCGGATCTGGTGCTGGAGCTGCCCACCCCCTGGGCCATGGCGTCGGCGGAGGCCTTCGCCCGTGGCGCGGTTGGCCTGCTGGAGGCCACGGGCGTGGTGGACATTCTCGCCTTCGGCAGCGAGGACGGCAGCCTGGAGACATTGCGGCAGGCTGCCGACGCCCTGGCCGCCCCCGGCTATCCCGCCCGGCTGCGGGAGGCGCTGAGCCGCGGCCTGTCCTTCCCCGCCGCCCGGCAGGCGGCGGCGGGGTGCCCCTGTCTCTCCTCCCCCAACAACAACCTGGGGGTGGAGTATCTGCGCGCCCTCCGCGCTCTGGGCAGCGGCATGACACCCATGACGGTGGCCCGCCGGGGGGCGGGCCACGACAGCGTGGAGCATACGGATGGCTTCGCCTCCGCCAGTCACATCCGGGCTCTGCTGCGGGAGGGCCGGAGGGAGGAGGCCGCTACCCTCCTGCCGGAGGGCTCCCTGGAGGCCCTGGGCCAGCCCGCCTCCCTGCTCTGGGCGGAGCGGGCGGTGCTGGCCAGGCTGCGGACCATGGAGGAGGACGACTGGGCCGCTCTCCCCGACGGCGGCGGGGCGGAGGGCCTGCCCGCCCGGCTGGTGCGGGCGGCCCGGCAGGCCTGCTCCCTGGAGGAATTTTACACCCTGGCCAAGACCCGCCGGTACACCCACGCCCGACTGCGGCGGCTGGCGGTGGGGGCCTTTTTGGGCTTAAAACAAGAGGACCGCCAATTGGCGGTCCCCTATGTGCGGGTGCTGGGGCTCAATGAGCGGGGGCAGGCCCTGCTGAAGCGGATGAAAGGGACCTGCGCCCTCCCGCTCCTCACCAAGCCCGCCCAGGCCAGGGCCCTGGACGGCCCGGCCCGGCGGCTGTTTGAGGCGGAGAGCCGGTACACCGACCTGTACGGCCTGTGCTTCCCCAGCCCAAAGCCCTGCGGACTGGAGTACACCACCAGCCCGGTGCTCAGCGCCGCTGCCGGCGAAGGAGCACCCAGACGATGACCAGGACGGCCACCACCAGAATCACCGGACCCAGAAAGAACATGACATATCCGGCGTGCTGAAGAAAGGCGTTGCACCGGTCCCACAGGGTGATGGAGGGTTCCCGGTAAAGGGTGAACTCCAGCTCCCCCTCGGGCAGACCGTCAAAATGGGCGGTGTAGCAGCCCTCCCCCGCCTCCTCCAGCGGAAGGGTGGAGCCGATGATATAGGGGGCCTCCTCCGGGACGGAGATCTCAATGTCCAGCGTGCCGAAATCCGCCCAGTTCCGGGCCGGAGAGAGCAGATAGGTAAAGGTGTGTCTCCAGTAGGTTGTGCCCTCCTGGATGCTGTAACTGAAACTGGGATAGCTTACCGCCACTTCCCGGATCCCGCCGGCGGGAAACTCCACCGTATACACCAGCGCGGTGCGTTCCCGGTCCGGGTCATCGTTTTCCACCTCCTGCTGGGTGAAGGACAGGGACTGGCCGTCGGCGGTGACCGATACCTGGCTGGGCTCCAGGCCGTTTCCCACCTGACCCTTCCGCTCCTCCAGGTAGAAGGCCATGGGCACGGTGAGGGGCTCCTCCGTGGGGTTTTCCATCTGGTAGACGGCGGTTACCTGGGCGCACAGCCGCCCATAGTCGTCGTCCCGCTGGATCTGAAAGGTGAGCTGTTCGGCGGAGATCGTGACAGGGCAGTTCTCGTCCACTTCCAGGGCGGAACCTCCCACCCCATCCAGCCGGGTGGGAGTGGAGTTGGCGGCGGCCGGCGTGAGCAGCGCCAGCAGCAGCGCCAGGGCGCAAAAGACAGTTCGTTTCATCAGGGTATCCTCCTTTCCTTTTGGTACTTCTATTCTATCAGAAGGCCGGGAGGCGGGAAACAACAGAGCGGTTACAAAAGCAGCGCCCCGGGCCATGCCCGGGGCGCTGCTTTTCACTCAATATGCACGTGGTTGTGGATATGCTCCGAGCAGTAGCAGTAGTAGCCGTTGCACTTGGAGCAGTAGCGGAACTCCTCGTCGGGGTAGTCGGTGTCGGTCTTGCCGCAGACGGCGCACTTGTGGATATAGCCCTTCTGCTGCTGGGCCTGCTTGGTAGCCTTTTTGAAGTTGATGGTCTGGGCGGAGTGGCGGGTCCGGGTCCGGCCCAGGCGGTCCATGATGTCCGACCAGAAAAAGAGCACATAGTTGACCACCGCCACCAGGGGCAGCAGGCACAAAAACCACATTCCGCCGGCAATATACCGGGCGCACTGGACGACAAACAGGGCGGCGTCCAGCCAGGCCAGCCACTTGACCTTCACCGGGATGATGAAGAAGAAGAGCACCTGCAGGTCGGGATAGAGGGTGGCGAAGGCAAAGAACATGGACATGTTTACATAGAACATGTTGATGGCCAGGCCCAGGCCCCAGAGGTCCAGCACAAAGCCGGAGGCCAGGGTGAGCAGGGCCCCCACGGCGTAAAAGACGGTGAACTTTACCGACCCCCACTCCCGCTCCAGGGTACTGCCGATAAACCAGTAAAAGTAGAGGGAGAGGAGGAAGAATACGGCATTGCTGGAGTCCAGGGGGAGAAACAGGAAGGTGAACAGCCGCCACACCTGGCCGTGGAGAATGGCCTGGGGGGAGAACATCAGCAGCAGGGACAGGTAGCCGTTGCTGAAGATATCCAGCAGGTAGACCACCCCCTGGAGGATGACGACATATTTCATCAGGCCTGGAATACCCAGCTTGGGATGCTTGTAGCAAAAGCGGTCCAGCCAGGTGTCAACAGATCTTCTCAAGCAGAATTACCTCCCGATGCAAACACAGTGTTTGTTATGATACCAGCTTTCGGGAAAAAATTCCCGAATAAATTGTAAACATTATTTCAACAGCTTACGCAGCTTATCCTTCATGGCGGGGGTAAGCACCCTGGCCGCCGCCCGGTAGTGGAGGGGGGGCAGGGCCAGGAACCGTTTCTCCACCTCCTGGAACGGGAGGGCGGCAAAGGCGGCGAAGAAGGCTCCCCGCTTGGGGTTGGCCTTCAGAGGACTCTTGAGCCGGGGGTTGCCCGCCACCGCCTCGTCCAGGGGCCGGTCGGTCTGGCCGAACTGCCCGGCCAGGGCGTCGTACACCACCTGGCCTCTGGCGCTGTTCACCAGCACCATGGACACTCCCTTGTCCCGTTCCACCGGCAGCTCCAGCTTGGGGTCCAGGCCCCAGTAGTCCGCCAGAGTGAAGTCGGCGGGGCGGCTGGTGGAGGTGTACTTGCACCGTGCGCAGGCCGGCCGCAGGAAAAGCTGCATCCCGAAGCCCCGGCCATAGCCGGTGCGGTTGAAGTCCTCCGTATAGACGCCCCCGTCGGCAAAGGTGACGGTCAACCAAGGGTGAGACCAGCCGTGGGACTTGTCTTTGAAGCGCACCTCGGTGACCCTGGAACCCCGGGCGGCCTCCAGGCCGTCCAGCCAGGCCCGGAACACCGCCGGGGAGGGCACCCCGTGGCACACCAGATCGCAGGTCAGCAGATTGTCATATGATTTGCCCAGATAGCGCTTGAGGCCGTCCACCTGGCAGGGCACCCCGGAAAAGAGCACCGGCGTGCCGTTGTCCAGCAGCTCCTTCACCTGGCGGAAGCTGTCCCCCAGGTCGCTCTGGACGTATTTGGAGCCCCGCATGGTGGCCAGCTCCTCCTCTGTGCGGGCACACACGTGGCGGGCGGTCATGTTCTCGTCCAGCACCGCGCCGAACACCGCGCCTCCCTGCTCCAGCACGTGGCGGGCCAGCAGGGAGAAGAAGCCGCCGGAGGAGCTTTTGAGCCGCTCGGCCTCGTCGGAATTCCAGACGGCGTGGGCCTGGGCCGGGGCGGGGCCGGGCACCGGCGGCTGGAGCATGGGGCAGGTAGCCTCACATTTGCGGCAGAGGATGCACGCCTCCCCCACCACCGGCCGCAAAAAGCCCTCATGGTCGGCCTCCATGGTGATGGCGTTCACCGGACACACCGCCGCGCAGGCGGTACAGCCGGTACAGTCCTCCCGGGCGCACAGATTCGGCCTGGCCGGGGCGGCGGGCCGGGGCCGCTCCTCCGGCAGGGCGGTCCCCTCCAGGGCGGCCTTCAGGTAGGCCAGGGAGTCCGCCCGCTCGGCCTCCAGACGCTCATACACCTTGTCATAGTCCATCCGCGCCTCCAGGGGAGCGGTGTCGTCCAGGCCGATGATCCGGTCGGCGCAGCCCAGCCGGGACAGCAGGCTGTAAATCCGGGAGAAGGTGGGCTGGGCCCGCTCCTTGGGGGACATGGAGGTAAAGAAGTTTTTCCGGAATTGCAGGGAGAAGGCGGCTCCGTGGAAGGAGTTGGTCACCACCGCCGCGGCGTCCCGGAACAGAGCCAGAAACTCCCGGGGGCCCGCGTCAAAGACCAGCTCCGCCGCCCCGTCGATCTTCCGCCGGGCCCCCGCCAGCTGGACAATGGGCCAGCCGGTCTTGCGGGACAGGGCCAGGGCATAGGGAGCGGCCTCCCCCGGGTCGGAGACAAAATAGCACAGGATATAGGGTCCCGTCCGGCGGGTGGGGTTGGCCAGCGCCCCCCAGTCCTCCCCGTTCAGCAGCAGGGTGGGGTCCAGCACCACCCGGGCGTCCCGGCCCGCCGCCTCCCGCAGCAGCACCTGCCCCCGCTTCTCCCGGACGGAGAGCGCGGAAAAGGGGGCCAGATAGCGTCTCAGCTCAGCTGCCTTGTCCTCCGGCAGAGTGGGCACCCCCAGGCTGGGAGCGTAAGCGATCCGCCGGACCGCCCCGCCGAAGTCCAGCAGAAAGGCGGGGTCAAACTGCCGGTCAGCAAAAATATAGGGGTTCCAGATCTGGTCGCTGCCCGCCACATACACGTCGTACTCCGGCGCCTGGGCCCGCAGCTGCTCCACGCTGGTGTACCGCCGGGGAGAGAGGGCCATTTCCTCCGCCACGAAGGCCTCGAACCGCCGGAACCGTCGCTGGAAGGAGCCGTAGTGGAGGGCGGTGTGGGCGTCGGCGGCCACCGCCCGCACCGAGGCGCTCTTTTTAAAGAGCTGGTTGGTGCGGGTGGTGTGGGGTAAGCGGTAGTCGATGATCTGGCAGTCGTGGCCCAGGGCCTGGACAGCCTTCATGGTGGCCAGAGCCTGGAGCTGAGCTCCGTAGTGGTGGGCAAAGTGGAAGGTGATCAGTCCGGCGCGCATATTATTCACTCCCAGTCAGGCGCATATCAATCCAAGTATAGTATAGTCCGGGACCGCAAGGCTTGTCAATGGCGGCCCTCTCACTAGACATTCTGCCCCTTTTGTCAGAAAATGCAACAGGCTGGATAATTTGTCTATGGTGTTGCGGCGGCGCGTGGTATATGGTAGAATTGTTATATGATCCCGACCGACCTTTGGGGGAAAGGAGCACATGTCTATGAGCATTCCGGTCCGTCTGCGCGCCTTTGGAATCGCACGGGCGCTGGACTACCTGGAGCGGGACCCGGACGCCAACCTCCCCAGACTGATGGAGTGGGTGGACAAATTCGCGGGGGAAAAGCTCTCCCCGCCCTATCAGGACCTGCTCCACCGGGCCATGACCGACCCGGACAACAATTGGAACCAGCTGCTCCGGAGTATGTACACCGACGTGGACAGCCGGGTGCTGAAAAAGATCTTTGAAAACTTCATCATCCACGGCGGCCTGCTGGACTGGCCCCGGCGGAACCGGGAAAAGCCCTTCGGCCAGGGCAACGCCCCCTGGGCGGTGATCATCGACCCCTCCTTCCCCTGCGCCATGGACTGCGCCGGCTGCGGCGCATCCATCTTCGGGGTGCGTCCCACCATGGAGTTCGACAGCCTGGACGAGGAGATCGACTCCCGCAAGGCCAAGGGCTGCCACCTGTTCATTTTCAGCGGCGGCAACCCCCTGGCCCGTGAAGAGGAGATCATCGCCCTGTGCAACAAGCACACCGACTGCGTGTTCGCCGCCTTCACCCCCCCGGCCTCCATCACCCGGACCCTGCGGGCCGACCTGCTGCGGGTGGGCAATCTCTTCCCCGCCATCCAGGTGGATCTGGACCCCGAAGGGGCCGTGCAAGCCACCGAACAGCTCAAGCGGGACAAGCTGCCCTTCGGGGTGGCCTGCCGCTGCACCGCGGAAAACGCTGACCGGGTGGCCACCGAGGAGTACTACGACCGGGTCATTGACAGCGGCGCCAAATTCTGCTGGTTCTTTACCTGCCCCGCCTACGGCGCACCCCCTTCCCCCACGGCGGAGCAGCTGCTGGATCTGCACCGGCGGGTGCGGGAATTCCGCAAGACCAAACCCCTGCTGACATTAGATTTCTGGGACGGACCCAGCCCGTCTGTGGCCGCCCCGCAAGGAGGAAGCATATGAGTATTGTAAAAGACATGGCCCTGGCCCCGTCCGGCCGCCGGAAAATCAGCTGGGTGCGGGACTTCATGCCCGCCCTCAGCGGCATTGAAGCCCGCTTTGAGAAGGAACAGCCCTTCGCCGGGCTGCGGGTGGCGGTGTCCGTCCACCTGGAGGCCAAGACCGCCAATCTGGGCTACGTCCTGAGCAAGGGCGGCGCGGAAGTGCACCTCACCGGCTCCAACCCCCTGTCCACCCAGGACGACGTGGCCGCCGGACTGGCCGACCTGGGGGTGGAGACCTTCGGCATCCACGGCGCCTCCGCCGAGGAGTATGAGAGCCACCTGATCGAGACCCTGAAGTTCAAGCCCCACCTGGTGGTGGACGACGGCGGCGACCTCATCCATCTGCTGGGCGGCAAGTGCGCCGACCTGGGAGAGAACCTCATCGGCGGGTGCGAGGAGACCACCACCGGCATTCTGCGGCTGAAGGCCCGGGAGCGGGAGGGCATCCTGCCCTGCGCCATGATGGCGGTGAACGACGCCAAGGCCAAGCACTACTATGACAACAAGTACGGCACCGGCCAGTCCGTGTGGGACGCCATCATGCACACCACCAACCTCATCGTGGCGGGCAAGACCGTGGTGGTGGCCGGGTACGGCTGGTGCGGCAAGGGCGTGGCCATGCGGGCCAGCGGCATGGGGGCCAACGTGATTGTCACCGAGGTGGACCCCTTCAAAGCCCTGGACGCCACCATGAACGGGTTCCGGGTGATGCCTATGGACGAGGCCGCCAAGTACGGCGATATCTTCGTCACCGTCACCGGCTGCAAGGACGTCATCACCCCCCGCCACTTTGAAGTGATGAAGCACAACGCCATCCTCACCAACGCCGGCCACTTCGACTGCGAGGTGGACGTGGCCGCTCTGGCAAAGATGGCGGTCAAGCGTGAAATCCGCCGGGACAACATCGAGGGCTTCACCCTGCCCGACGGACGGGTACTCAACGTCATCGGCGAAGGCCGGCTGGTCAACCTGGCTGCCGGCAACGGCCACCCGGCGGAGATCATGGACATGTCCTTCTCCGTCCAGGCCCTGGCGCTGGAGTGGCTGGTCAAGCACAAGGACAGCCTGGAGAAGAAGGTCTACCAGGTGCCCGGCGAGATCGACGACGAGATCGGCCGGGTGAAGCTGGCCGCCATGGGTCTGGCCATCGACAGACTCACCGACGAGCAGGTGGAATACCTCAACGGCTGGAAGGCTTAAATCAAAAAGATTTTTCTCACCCTATACAATTTCGTCTATTTGTCTATTGAAAAAGTGGGAGAAAACCGCTAAAATAATTACGGTCAATTGAATAGCCTTATCGAGAGCGGTGGAGGGAACGGCCCGATGAAGCCCGGCAACCTGCAGAAGCAAGGTGCCAAATCCGGCGAGGAAATCGAAAGATGAGGATGGACGAGTTCTGCGCGCTCCGCCATCCGGCGGAGCGCGTTTTTCACGTCCCACACAGAAAGGAAGGTTACTATTATGGCAAAGCGTCTGTTTACCTCGGAGTCCGTCACCGAGGGCCATCCCGACAAAGTATGCGACCAGATCTCCGACGCCGTTCTGGACGACATCCTGGCCGCCGACCCCACGGCCCACGTGGCCTGCGAGACCTTCACCACCACCGGCATCGTGACGGTGATGGGTGAGATCACCACCAAGCACTACACCGACATTCCCTCCATCGTCCGCCGCACCGTGCAGCGCATCGGCTACACCGATCCCGCCTATGGCTTCGATTACCGCTCCTGCGCCGTCATGACCGCCATTGACGAGCAATCCCCCGACATCGCCATGGGCGTCAACCAGTCCTTCGAGCACCAGGAGGGCGGCACTGACGCGGCCGACCTCATCGGCGCCGGCGACCAGGGCATGATGTTCGGCTACGCCTGCGACGAGACCCCCGAGCTGATGCCCGCCCCCATCTCCATGGCCCACAAACTCTCCCGGCAGCTCACCGACGTGCGCAAGTCCGGCAAGCTGAAGTGGCTCCGCCCCGACGGCAAGAGCCAGGTCACCGTGGAGTACGGCGACGACGGCCAGGTGCTCTCCTGCCCCGCCATCGTGGTGTCCACCCAGCACGACCCCGACATCGCCCTGAAGGATCTGCGGGAGGCCGTGGTGGAGGAGATCATCAAGCCCATCATCCCCGCCCAGTACATCACCAAGGACACCAAGTTCTACGTCAACCCCACCGGCCGCTTCGTGGTGGGCGGCCCCGTGGGCGACACCGGCCTGACCGGCCGCAAGATCATCGTGGACACCTACGGCGGCTCCGCGGCCCACGGCGGCGGCTGCTTCTCCGGCAAGGATCCCACCAAGGTGGACCGCTCCGCCGCCTACATGGCCCGCTACGTGGCCAAGAACCTGGTGGCCGCCGGCCTGTGCCGCAAGTGCCAGATCGAGCTGGCCTACGCCATCGGCGTGGCCCACCCCGTCTCCGTGCTGGTGGACACCTACGGCACCGGCGTGCTGGACGAGGAGAAGCTCTCCGCCATCGTCAATGAGAACTTCGACCTGCGCCCCGCCAAGATCATCGAGCACCTGGATCTCCGCCGCCCCATCTACGAGCAGACCGCCGCCTACGGCCACTTCGGCCGCACCGACATCGACCTGCCCTGGGAGCACACCGACATGGTGGAGAAGCTAAAGAGCTATCTGTAAGAGAAAACCGGAAGCCTGGAAAAATCCCCGGCGCGGGCAGTGCCCGCGCCGGGGATTTCTGCGTATTTCCGGTTGACAGAAGGGCAGGATCTGCTAAAATGAACTTTGTTCAGAATGGGGGCGAGGCGCGTGAATACGGCGGTTACCTCCCGGCAGGCCCTGCTGGCCGCCAGCCGGGCCGTGGCCCGGCGGCAGGGGCTGGACGGCCTGAGCATCCGGGCGGTGGCGGCGGAGGCCGAGGTCTCCGTGGGCTCGGTGTACAACTACTTCTCCGGCAAGGCAGAGCTGATGGCCGCCACGGTGGAGGAGATCTGGGGGCAGATTCTGTCCGCGCCGGAGGCGGAACCGCCGGAGGACTTCGTCTCCTGCGTCCACGGGCTGTTCCGCCGCATCCGAACCGGGGCGGGGGAGTACCCCGGCTTTTTCCGGGGGCACGCCGCCGGCTTCCTGCCGGAGGGGCGGGCCGGCGGCCGCCAGGCCATGGAGGAGACCCTGGGGCAGCTCCGCCGGATGCTGCTGCGGGCGCTGGAGGCGGATCGGGCCGTATCGCCCGCCGCCTTTGACGACTGTTTCACCCGGGAGCAGCTGGCCGCCTTTGTGCTGGACAGTCTGCTGGGACAGCTGAGCCGGGGGGCGGACAGCTGCGGCGGGCTGGAGCAGGTGCTCCGGCGGCTGCTCTACCGCTGAAGAGCCCCCGCGCCCGCCGCGGCGCGGAACATGAGATCTGAGACAAGGGGGAACCCGATTTGGTGAAAAAAGAGACGCTGCTCCTGCTGGCCGGACTGGTGTGGGGGGCGGCGGGGGTCAACATCCTGCGCATCGGGCTGCTGGCCTACCCCGGCCACGCCGCGGTGTGGAGCATCGCCCTCTCCGTGCTGGTCTTCGCCCTTTTTCAGGGGAGGGTGTTCGGCCCGCTGGTGCGGCGGCACACGGTGCGCATCCGCGGCTACGGCGCCGTGCGCCAGTGGTTCTGGCGCTTTTTTGACCGGAAGTCCTTCCTGATCATGGCCCTGATGATGACGCTGGGCATCGGCCTGCGGGCCAGCGGCCTGGCGCCGGAGGGCTTTATCGCCGTGTTTTACACCGGGCTGGGCGCCTCCCTGCTGACGGCGGGCATCCGCTTCCTGCTGGCGGCCCCCCGCAGGGAATTTTGAAACCCCGCCTTTACTTTTGCCCCGCATCCTGCTATAATAGCAGGGAATTCAATGCACCCGCAGTGCGCGGCGGAGCCGCGCATCGGGAAGCCGGTGAAAATCCGGCGCAGTCTTACCTCTACTGTAAGCGTGGACAAAGGCGCACAGGCCATTGGTTCTCAGAGAGAACCGAGAAGGCGCGCCGGAGGAGGAAACGCAAGCCAGGAGACCTGCTGTGGTGTGCGAACCGGCGTAGCTCTGAGGTGGAGAGGTGCGGCAGACCCCGACAGCAGGGATGCAAAAGGGATGCAAGGATCCTCCTCGTCAGCCGAGGAGGATCTTTTTTGTTGTCAGGAGGTGTCTGTGTGGCAAAGCTGGAGCTCTATATCCCGGTGGGGCGGCAGAAGCTGCGCTGCGGCTACACCACCGGTACCTGCGCCGCGGCGGCCGCCGCCGGGGCCGCGGCCCGGCTGCTCACCGGCGAAACCCTGCCCGCCGTGCGCATCGCCACCCCGGCGGGGGTGGCGGTGGAGGCCGAGCTGCTCCAGCACGCCGCCGGGGAGGGCTGGGCCGCCTGCGCGGTGCGCAAGGACGGCGGCGACGACCCGGACGTCACCGACGGGGCGCTGATCTTCGCCCGGGTGGAGCGGACGGACACCCCCGGTATTATTATCGACGGCGGCGAAGGGGTGGGCCGGGTGACCCTGCCCGGCCTGGATCAGCCGGTGGGGGAAGCGGCCATCAACTCCACCCCCCGGCGGATGATCGCGGAGCAGCTGGAGAGCGCCGCCGCCAAAGCCGGGTACACCGGCGGCCTGCGGGCGGTGATCTCCGTGCCGGAGGGGGAGGCCCTGGGAAAGCGCACCTTCAACCCCCGGCTGGGCATCGTGGGGGGCATCTCCATCCTGGGCACCAGCGGGATTGTGAAGCCCATGAGCGAGGCGGCCCTGCTCGACTCCCTCTATCTGGAGATGGATCAGCGAAGGGCGGCGGGGACGGAGGATCTGCTCCTCACCCCCGGCAACTACGGGGAGAGCTTTGCCAGGGAGGTGCTGGGCCTGAACCTGGACCGCTGGTGCATGTGCAGCAACTACCTGGGGGCGGCCATCGACCACGCCGCCGGGGCGGGGTTCCGCTCGGTGCTGGTGGTGGGGCACCTGGGCAAGCTGATCAAGGCGGCGGCCGGGTGCATGAACACCCACTCCAAGACCGCCGACGCCCGGCGGGAGACCCTCACCGCCCACGCCGCCCTGGCCGGGGCGGACAGGGCGCTGCTGCGGGCCCTCTTTGACAGCCCCACCACCGACGCGGGGGTGGAGCTGCTGAAACAGGCCGGCCTGCTGGGGCCGGTGATGGCCTCCATCGGGGAGGCCCTGGACGGACAGCTGAAGCGCCGGGCGGGGGAGGGGCTGGCCATCGAGGCCCTGTTCTTCTCCAACCAGTACGGCATTTTGGGAAAGACCCCGGGGGCGGAGCGGCTGCTGGCCCTCCACCGGGCA
>NHCFR00700__coassemble_991_pt1 | contig 41754 bp, 43 predicted proteins | sample NHCFR00700__metabat2_low_PE_032 | metagenome-assembled genome bin NHCFR00700
TAGGAGACGAGGAACTGCCGGCCACCTTTGCGGACAACAGCTCTGCCGAGGCGTTCAGGGAGCTGCTGGCCCAGGGGCCGCTGACCATTGAGATGGCAGACTACGGCGGCTTTGAAAAGGTGGGGGCGCTGGGTACGGAGCTGACCAGAAACGACCGGCAGATTACCACCCAGCCCGGCGACGTGATCCTCTACCAGGGCAACCAGATCACCATTTACTACGGTACCAACTCCTGGAGCTTTACCCGGCTTGCCACCATCGACGATCCCACCGATCTGGAGGAAAAACTGGGTGCAGGCACGGTTTCCGTTACATTTTCTCTGACATAGGAGGTAGTTTGTATGGCAGTCAAGCAGACGGCTGGCAGAGACGCTTTGGGGGAGTTTGCCCCCAAATTTGCGGAGCTGAACGACGACGTGCTGTTCGGGCAGGTCTGGAGCCGGGAGGATAAGCTCTCCCTGCGGGACCGCTCCCTGGTCACCGTGGTGGCCCTGATGGCCCAGGGACTGGTGGACAGCTCCTTCCAGTACCATCTGACCACCGCCAGACAGAACGGCATCACCCGGCAGGAGATCGCCGAGATCCTGACCCACGCGGCCTTCTACGCCGGCTGGCCCAAGGCCTGGGCGGCCTTCCGCATGGCCAAAGAGGTGTGGGCCGAGGACGACGGCGGGGACGGCAAGGCCCGGCACCAGCGGGAGATGGTCTTTCCCATCGGGGCCCCCAACGACGGCTTTGCCCGGTATTTTGTGGGTCAGAGCTATCTGCAGCCCCTCTCCACCAGCCAGGTGGGGGTGTACAACGTGACCTTTGAGCCGGGCTGCCGCAACAACTGGCACATCCACCGTGCCGATCAGGGGGGCGGTCAGCTGCTGCTCTGCGTGGCTGGCCGGGGCTACTATCAGGAGTGGGGAAAGCCGGCCCGAAAGCTGCGCCCCGGAGATGTGGTAAATATCCCCACAGGGGTGAAGCACTGGCACGGGGCCGCCCCGGACAGCTGGTTCTCCCACCTGGCTTTGGAGGTGCCCGGCCAGAACTGCTCCAATGAGTGGCTGGAGGCCGTCGCCGACGAGGACTACGGCAAGCTGGTCTGAGACGGCCGCGCCAAACTGCATAAGCGCCCCCATCTGGAAGAGATGGGGGCGCTTTGTTTTACGGGCAGGCTATACCGTACCCTTCCAGACCCGGGCCAAGATGTCCTTGAGCACCAGCAGAGCGTCGGTGCGGTTGTAGCCGTAGTCCACCTGCAGCTGGGTCAGCATCTCCTGCAGGCCGGGGGCGTAGTCGTTGACATTCACTCTGTCCCGGTAGGCGGTCAGTACCGGATATTTCTTGCTCCATACCTTGTTCCAGTCTATTTTGGCCTGGGCCTCCTCGCTGACGCTGTCCAGCATCTGCTGGGCCTGCTGCTCGTCAAAGTCGTAGGCAATCAGCTCGTCCAGCGTCATATGATAGAGCATGGCCAGCCCCTTGGACTGGCGGATGTCCGGCAGGGTTTCGTCCGTCTCCCATTTTGAGATGGTCTGGCGGCTGACCCCCAGCTTTTCCGCCACGTTTTCCTGGGACAGGCCGCTCTTTTTCCGGGCGTGATACAAACTGCTTCCTAAAGACATAAACCGTTCCTCCTTCGTGGCTCTTCCGTTTTTTCCAGTATACCGCTCCGGCGGACAAAACGCTACCAACCAAAGCGGTCACTTTCGCCCGTTTTTTTAACAGACGGCGGATTCAACCAGCGGTTCAATGACAAACGGGCGGAGCGGGGCTATGATAAACCCAACGAAAACAAAAAGGAGGCAGGCTGAATGAACCTGAAAGATGCGTTTCGAGCCCAGAATAAGCTCCAGCTTGTGATGGACCAGGCCATAGACATTCTGGAGGATCACCGGAACATCCTCAAGGTCAAGACGACCCATCTGCGCAGCAAGGTGATGGGAGACGCCCAGGACGTGGTGGTGGAAGAGAACGCCCCCAGCGAGTATGCCGGCCACGCCAACGAAATCGCCGGATTTCTCATGGCCATGATGGAAGAGCGGGAAACCCTCAGCAGGGCCATTCACGACGCCAAGAGCAGGCTGACGCTGGATATGGACAGCGAGGTGGGCCTCAACCGGCAGCGGCAGGCCCTGGCCCGGGTGTTCCGCGGCATGACCGCCCTGCGCAACAGCGAGAAGATGATTCCGGGCGGCGGCTCCGGATACCGGTTCAACGGCGACGGGAACCAGGTGGCCTACCGCTGCGACGCCAGGCAGGTGGTTACCATCGACTTTGACTGCAACAAGCTCCGCGGGCTGGCGGCCGCCCTGGGGAAAAAGGCGGATGCGCTCTCCATTGACATGGACCGGTGCCTGGTGAATACCGAGGTGGACTATACGCCGCCCTTTGATCTCAACGACAGCTTCGATGTGATCCTGACCGACTTCATTGAGAAAACGGCCGGCGGCAAACACGTCGGAGCGTAACTGTTCCCCGCCCCCTCCGGACACAGGGGGTATGGCAAACCGGAAGGGCCGCTGAGGGCCGGTTCAGACGCAGATGAACTATGATGCTGCGTGTATTGCAGAGGAGTCAAACGCTTGGATCGGAAACAGCGGCCAGTCCGGCCGGTTTCTTTCTGACCGCCCTTTGCCTCGCGCTGCGCTCCATGCTCTGTCGCATTTTCTTCCCTTGCCAGCCTCACCACTGCACAGCCCCGCAAATACGTCTCCCTCCGTTTCAGGTTCGCCTGATGGATCTATTGGATGAAGTCGCCTGGAGAGCCGCGTGCGCTCCTCCGCCTTTCGGGGCGGAGCGCACCGGGGCTCCGGCGGATAAGGGCCCCTGCGGCTGTGAAGGTCTGCCATACCCCCTGTGTCCGGCGGTAATATGGAATAAAAAGAGTTGAGCAGCAGGCGGAAGCCTGCTGCTCAACTGCGTAAATGGGAGAAACGGGTACCAGAATCTCGTTCATGGAGATCTGAAACAGATGGCTGAGGGCGTAGAGGTTGTCGATGCTGGGCAGGCTCTGCCCCCGCTGCCATTTGTAGATGGCCTGGGGCTCCTCAAAGCCGAAAAATTGCTGGAGATCCCGGACGGTATAGCCCCGCTCCTGCCGCAGCCGGAGGATATTTCTGCCGGTGGCGGCAGGGTCGATGACCGGAAATCGGGTACATGCCATAGAGACCGCCTCCATTCTCGCTGTGTATGGGACAATCAATATAGCCTATTTCCAATGGAGGCGCAAGGCATCTGGAAGAAATGTAAGAAAGCTGTTACAAAGGCTTCCTGTCATTCTCCTTCCAGCTGGGGCAGAAGCCGGACGGCCGCCAGCCGGTGGAAGAGGGCCGCGAATACCAAACCAAAGCTTACGCCAAGGAAGGTGTCCACCATGCGCAGGATGACCGCCCCCTGAAGGCCGTAAATTCCGGCGCCCAGCATCAGCGCGCCGAAGCAGTTCATGGCTGTTTTGTACCGGTAATCCGCGCAAAAGCCCAGGCACAGCCCGCCCAGCGGCCCCATCAGCGGATGGAAGGCTTCGGGCGTCGCCAGATAAAGCAGGAAAAACCCGCCGCAGCCCGCCGCGGCGCCCACAAGCCGCTGCCGGAAGCGGACGGACGTATTGCCGGAGTAGGGATACGCGGACAGCAGAGAGGCGCAGGCAAAGCCCATCCACATGAACCGCTCCACGCAAAACACCTGCCCGGCGGTCAATACCAGACTGACGCCAAGGGCCATACGCAGCTGCCACAGGTGAACCGGCTTGGAGAGATCAAAGCGCCGCACCACGTGGTGAAAACGGGTGGCCTTGTGCTGGCCCCGGTGCTTGAGCAACAAAATTCCGCCGCAGATCACGTAGCCCGCCACGGCCAGAAGCCCCCGGCGGAGCAGGGCCTCCCCGAATACCGGGTTGCCTGTCAGATAGATGTAGGCAAAGCTGTACAGCCCGCCGTTTCCCATTTCGGGCCGCTGAGTGGTGATGTACAGCAGGGCGAAAAAGGCCCCAAAATGCAGGGGGATCAAAAGTACCGGCGGGGCTGCCGCCGCCGCGCTGGGAGCCAGTACCAGAATAGCCAGCGCCGCCGCCAGTGTGAGAAGGGAGTCGCCGACGCAGTATTCAAAATTGACAAAGCGGATGCCCAGCATCATGCAGAACAGCGCCACCGCCAGAGGGGTGTTGTCCGCGCCGAACAGGTTAGACAGCAGGCTGATAAACACAATGGCAAAGGAGACGATCAAAACCGAGCGGGCCGCCATGGCAGCCCAGTAGTAGGCTTTCTCCCGTCTTGTACCGCAGGCGGCGATTTTCCGCTTCAGGATGGCGGGATCCAGCTGCAGCGCGTCATAAAACTTCATGGTCACGTATCTTTCCCTGTCCTTTCTCCATGCGGGCGGCCAGCCTGTCCGCGTAATACACAAACGCCTCAAAATCCTCCCTGGAACTGCGCCACAGATCATAGAAAGGCTGCAAAATGCACTCATAGCCCTTCTTCAGTTCCGCCAGACCGGTTTCCGTGATAAACAGCCGGTAACTGCGCTCGTCGGTTGTCTGCCGCTGCTTGCGGATACAGTTTTTTTCGTGGAGCCCCTTCAGGCAGCGGCTCACCGCCTCTATTTTCATGCCGCTGCTCTGACTGAGCAGGACGGGGGTGTTTTGCTCCGGCTGCAGGTACAGCCGGGCCAAAAGTTCGCATTCACTGGTGGTCAGCAGGGCTTTGCGCGGGGGCAGCAGGGCCCGCGCCAGCTTTTGCATCTGCTGCTGATAGTGCATCATATCTGTCCATTCCATCCGGACACTGTCCTCCTGTATGTAGTTAACTTTATTAAGTATATGCCTGAATGCCAGATCTGTCAAGAGGTTTGGGACAGACGGCGCAAAATCCGGCCTGACATTTGAAGCGGCTGGGCAACCAAATTTTACATTGGACGGGTCGAGCGGTAATTTTTCTTGACAATATATAGGCTTTCTCTACAATTAGAATAGAACTTTATCGTTGATGACGGCCATAGTTTTCCACATTCTTTAGGGGGGTTTATATGTATCCGCTATCGCTGGATTTTCAGACGCTGCTGGACAATCTCGACCTGGGTATATGGTGTGTGGACCAAAAGGGACATTTCATTTTTGAAAATTCCTTTTTTCTGAAAACTACGGGCTACTCCAGGGAATGGTATGCCGCCCGCGATGTATATCAGCTCGTGGAGGAGGGCTATACAGACCACTGTGTTTCCGATTATGTGCTTCAGACCAAGCAAAAGCACACTGTTTTGCAGAAGGTTGTGCCTGGGAACGGAATTCCCGGCTACAACCAGATTGTGTCCGCCATTCCTACTTTTGACGACAGAGGGAATATTCTTTTCATTATTGGGGTGGTGCAGAGCATTGATCACTTTAATCGCCGGTATCAGGACGCTGTGATCAACGATATTCAGGGTCAGGTATTCCTGAACCAGAACCGCCAGCAGGACTATGCCGTACGTATGATCGCCCACAGTCCGGAGATGAAAGCCCTGCTGGATACGGCCAAAGAGGTCTCGGAGGTGGACTCCAGCATCCTGATTACGGGGGAGTCGGGGGTGGGTAAAAACGCGCTGGCCTCGTATATCCACCGCTGCAGCCCCCGCCGTGGGCGAGAGCTGGTGGAGATCAACTGTGCCGCTCTGCCGGAGCATCTGCTGGAGGCGGAGCTGTTCGGCTATGAGAAAGGGGCCTTTACCGGGGCGCTGGATTCCGGGAAACGGGGTATTTTTGAGGAAGCCCATGGCGGCACGCTCTTTTTGGATGAAATCAATTCTCTGCCGCTCAATCTCCAGGGCAAGCTGCTGCGGGTGATTGAAACGGGCAAGATGCGCAGAGTTGGTTCCAATCGGGATATTTATGTGGACTTCCGGCTGATCACAGCCACCAATACAGATTTGCAGCAGCAGATCGGGGAGCAGCGCTTTCGCGCCGATCTCTACTACCGCCTGAATGTGATTCCGCTGGAGGTTCCGGCGCTGCGCAGCCGCAAGGCCGACATCATCCCTCTCTGTCTGCATTTTTTGAAACAGTACTGCCAAAAATATGACCGGGTGAAGGTGCTTTCCGACCGGGTTTTTGAGCAAATGCTGAGCTATGATTGGCCGGGCAACGTAAGGGAGCTGCGCAACTGTGTGGAGCGGATTGTGGTGACCAGCAGCCGGACGGTTATGGAAATCAGAGAACTTCCGTCCTCCTTTTTTGGACAGTTTGGCAGCACCTTTTCCATGGAACCCTCCGGCAGCGCCGACTTACCCATTCTGATCCAGCCAAACGAGCTGATTCCAGACATGGAGGAGGAATCGTTTTCCCTTCAATCCTATCTGGAACAGTGTGAGAAAAGCATTTTGGAAAAGATCTTAAAAAAATATAAGAGCACCTATAAGGCCGCGGAAATTTTGAAGATCAGTCAGCCTTCTGTGGTGCGGCGAAAGTCAAAATATCATATTGACTATTAAGCTGACAACTGATTCAGTTGTGAATCTATTTTCAGATATGGCCATGAATTGCCCCTTCCATACCGATTCAGAAACGAATTGGTATGGAAGAGGCAAAAATTTTTACCGTCTCTTTTTTTGCTGGAGTTCCAAGGGCTGACGGCTTTACTCCGCCGGAAACGCAGTAGTTGGCGTGGATCTTGCAATTTATTGGGGCAGGTTTGGCCAAACCAACAACACGGCAGATTGACAGAGGAGGAGAATTATGATCGGTATTATTGGTTTGCTGGCGGCAATTGCCATCATGATCATTGGCGCCTACAAAGGCCTGGCGGCCCTGCCGCTATCCCTGCTGGCGGCGCTTGTGGTAATTCTGTCCAACGGTATGCCTGTGTGGGAATCTTACGCGAGCTACTATATGGGCGGATATGCGGGCACTTACAGCAGTTATCTCCTGATTTTCATTTTCTCTGCGCTTTATGCAAAATTTATGGATTCCTTTGGCTGTGCCACCGCAGTCGGCTACAAGCTGATCGACTGGTTTGGGAAAAAGAACGTCATATTGGTTTCAGTGCTGATTACGTCCGTGCTGACTTACGGCGGCGTGAGCCTGTTTGTCTGCATTTTTGTGGTTGGTCCCATTATGTTCCTGCTGTTTAAGGAAGCTAATCTGCCCCGCCATCTGACGGTGGCCTGCCTGGTCATCGGTTCCTCCACCTATACGATGACCTCCCTCCCCGGAACTCCCGCGCTGACCAATATTATCCCTACCCAGTTTCTGGGAACCAAAATGACGGCCGCTCCCGTCCTGGGCATCCTCTGTTCCATTGCGATGTTTGTCATGTGCATGGTCTATGCCCGGCTTCAGGAGAAAAAGGCGATTGCCGCCGGCGAGGGCTGGACCTATCCCGCCCACATGAATACGGGCGCCTACGAGATCGCCGACCGCAGCACGCTCCCCGCCGCCTGGAAGTCTTTCCTGCCCATGATTGTGCTCATCCTGTTTATCATCATCGGCGGACGCTTCATTTCCGATTCCGCGCTGCTTACCGTGGCCGCCATGCTGTCCGGCACGATTTTGGTGGTGCTTTTCAATCTGGACCGCCTGAAGGGCAAAAGCATCAAGCAGCTGCTGGGTGTGGGACTGAACGACGGTATTTCCGCCATCGGCGGTCTGGCGGCGGTGGTTTCTTTTGGCACCGTGGTGCAGAATTCCGCCGCGTTCCAGGTGGTGGTTGATTGGGTGCTGAGCATCAAAATGCACCCCTATCTGGAGGGTATTTTCTCTACCGCCGTCATCTCCGGTATTACGGGCTCCTCCTCCGGCGGACTGCGGCTGACGCTGCAGATTTTGGGCGAGAACTTCATCGCCTCCGGCTGCGATTTGGAAGTGCTCCACCGCCTGATCTCGGTTGCCGCCGGCAGCCTGGACACGCTGCCCCATGCCGCCGGCCTGTTCCTGGTTCTGTCCTATCTGGGGCTGAGCCACAAGGAGGGCTACAAACATGTATTTTGGACCTCGGTAGCCATTCCGGCCATTACCGTTCTGGTAGCTGCCGGCGCTTGTATCCTGTTGGGCATCTGATTGACTGAAACAAAAGGGAAAGGAGCTTTTTTATGCTGAATCGTATTGCTATTATGGGTGCCGGCTCTCTGGGCACGATTTTGGGGGCCTTTATTGCCCAGAACCGTCAGGTGGATCTGATCGACGCCAACAAGGCCCATGTGGACGCGCTCAATGCCAATGGAGCGAAGGTGATCGGCGGCGCTGAGCTGACCGTGCCGGTCCATGCCCTTACCCCGGATGAAATGGAAGGCACCTATGATCTGTTCATCTATATGGCCAAGCAGACCTACAATGACGTCTGCATTCCGCAGATGCAGAAGCATGCCACGCCGGAGACCATTTTCTGTACCTGCCAGAACGGCCTGCCGGAAACCGCGCTTGTGGATGCCTTCGGAGCCGAGCGGGTCATGGGCAGCCCGGTGGGGTGGGGCGCCACCTTTATCGGTCCCGGCGTGTCGCAGCTTACCTCCCCTATTGCAACCTGCTCCTCCACGCTGGGCACGGTGACAGGCGCGCTTACACCCGAGCTGGAAGAGGTCAAGCAGATTCTGGAGTACATGTGCCCCATCACCATCTCCACAAACCTCATGGGTCTGAGATGGTGCAAGGTGCTGATGAATGCCACCTTCAGCGGCATGTCCACAGTCATCGGCGATACCTTCGGAGCTGTTATGGACGATCCGCTGGGCCTGACCGCCGTGGCCTATATTGGCCGGGAGTGCATTCAGGCCACCGCGGCGGCGGGGATTCAGATGGAGCCCTTCCATGGGGCTGGCGTACAGGTGGATTTTACCGACGCCTTCCAATTTTCCGATGCCGCCGGAATGGAGCGGACCAAGGAGATCTGCCGCAAGCTGTGGGGTCCCCACCGGGCGCTGCTGGCCAGTATGCTCCAGGACCTGCGTAACGGCCGCCGGTGCGAAATCAACTTTATCAATGGCGCCGCCTGCCAGCTGGGCCGGAAGGTGGGCGTCCCCACTCCGGTCAACGATATGGTGGTGGACGTGGTCAAGAAAATCGAAAACGGAACGCTCCCGCTGGAGCATGGGAATATCCGTTTCTTTGAATTTTTAAAGGAACTGTCATGATGGAACTGGAAACGCTTTGCCGCCAAAAAACCATCTCCATGGATGCCGCGCTGGCGCTGATCCGTGACAGAGACCAGGTGGCCCTGGGCTTTTGTGGCAACGAGCCCTTTGGCTTTGCCGCCGCGCTGGCTGGTTTAAAGGGGCGGGTCAGAAATGTCACGGTGTTTTCCGGCCTGACCCTGGGGCGGTATGAATACCTCAATGACCCGGCCTTCCGGGGCGTGGTGGATGTGGTCTCGCCGTTTCACAGCGCCTCTACCAGAAGCGGACAGGAGTCCGGCCTGTGCAGCTATTTTCCGGGCGATCTGCACAATCTGCCCCGGCGCTGGGTGGAGGAAAATCCGGTGCGCATTTTCTGTTGCGCCGCCACGCCCATGGACCGGCACGGCTACTTTCGCCTGCCGCTGGCGCGCATTGTGGAGCAGACCTTTCTGGAGCAGGCCGACATCATTATCCTGGAAGTCAATCCCAATCTTCCGGTGGTGTTCGGGGACACAGCGCTGCATATCTCCCAGGTGGATTACCTGCTGAACGGCTCCACCCCGCCGCCAGTGCTTCCACGGGCCCGGACGGGAGCGGCGGAGGGGGCCATTGGCACATATGTGGCCTCTCTGGTACATGACGGCGACACCATCCAGCTGGGGATTGGCGGCATTCCGGACGCGGTGGCCCAAAGCTTCAGCGGAAAAAAGGATTTGGGTATCCACACGGAAATGATCACCAGCTCCATGGCGGACCTGGTCCGGGAGGGCATTGTCACAGGCCGGAAGAAAAGCCTGTTTCCGGGCAAAATTGTAGGTTCGTTTATTTTGGGTGACGAAAGCCTTTACCGGTTTGTGGACCAAAATCCCGGCGTGCTTCTGTTTGACGCGTCTTACGTCACTTGTCCCTCCGTGGTGGCGCGGAATGAGAACATGGTGTCGATCAACACCGCTCTGGCGGTGGATTTGACCGGTCAGGTGGCCTCTGAATCGGTAGGGAGCAGACAATATAGCGGCAGCGGGGGCCAGAGCGATACCGCCGCCGGCGCGATCCACGCCAGAAACGGCCGCTCCATCATTGCCCTTCGTTCCACCACTGCAAAGGGCACCATTTCCACCATTTCCGCCGCTCTGGCGCCCGGTACCATCGTAACGCTTTCCCGTAATACCGTGGATTATATCATTACAGAATACGGAATTGCCCAGATGCGGGGCAGAACCATTCCCCAGCGTGCGCGGAGCCTGATTGCCATTGCTCACCCAGATCACAGGGAGACCCTGGAAAGGGAAGCCCGTCAATATGGAATTCTGTGACTATGTGAAGGGAGAAATTAGTATGAGTAATCTGAATCAAAAAGTCATCATTACCGCCGCCCTCACCGGTGCGATTACGCCCTCCGGCTACAATATTCCGGAAACGCCCGAGCAGATTGCCGAGGCGGCCTATGAATGCTGGAAACTGGGGGCAGCTGTTGTCCATCTCCATATGCGGGACGAAAAGGGAATCGGCACGATGGACGCCGCCCGTTTCCGCAAGACGGTGGATCTGCTCCGCGCTCATAAGGACTGTGACGTGGTGATCAACTGCACCTCCTCCGGCGCGGTCAGTCCCACCGACGAGGAGCGCATGGCCCATATGCGTACCATTGATGAGATCGAGATGGGCTCCTATGACGCCGGTACCTTCAACTGGATGCCCAACCTGGTGTTTATGAACAGTCCCCAGTTCCTGGAGAAGTTGGGCGAAGTGTACATCGAGCGGGGCATCAAGCCGGAAATTGAAATTTTTGACGCGGGCATGCTGGGCATTACCGAGTACTATGTGAAAAAGGGCAAGCTCCCCACCCCCTGCCATTATCAGTTTGTGCTGGGCGTGCTGGGCGGTATGCCTGCCACGGTGGAGAATCTGCTCTATCTGAAAAACCACATTCCCGCCGGCTCCACCTGGTCCGCCTTTGGCGTGGGCCCCGCTCATCTGCCCATTCTGTACGCCACGCTGGCTCTGGGCGGCCATATCCGCGTAGGCCTGGAGGACAATGTGGTTTACGGCTATGACAAAAACGGCGAAAAGATCATGGCAACCAATCAGATGCTGGTTGCCCGGGCGGTCGAGGCCGTGCGCACCTTTGGCAAGGAACCCGCCACCCCCGCGGAAGCCAGGGAAATCCTGGGCATCAAGCCTTTGGTGCGGTAACCGTTGGACCGTGGACCGCCTGCGGCGTTTGCAGGCGGTCCACAGTCTGCACAAGCGGGAATATGACCGGAAAATCCCACTTCAGGAAGGATGGTTGCTATGAGATTTTCCCATCAGGTGGTTGTAATCACCGGAGCCGCCCGGGGGATTGGGTTTGCCACGGCGCAGCTGTTTGCCGCGGAAGGCGCCAGGGTAGTGCTGGCCGACCGCAGCGACGACTGTGCCGCCGCGGGTGAAACGCTGTTGGCTCAGGGGTATTCCGACATACTGGCGGTGCGGTGCGATGTAGCGGTGCGGAAGGATGTGGAGGCGCTGTTCCATAAAATCGCATCCGTTTTTGGCGAGGTGGATATCCTGGTCAACAACGCCGGAATCACCCGGGACGCGCTGTTTCACAAACTCACCGAGGAACAGTGGGATAGCGTGATGGATGTCAATCTCAAGTCCATGCTGTTTACCACCCAGGCGGCTCTGGGGCACATGCTGAAAAAGGGGAATGGGGCCATCGTAAACCTTGCTTCGGTTTCCGGACAGATGGGCAATGTGGGGCAGAGCAATTACGCCTCGTCCAAGGCGGGGGTGGAGGCTCTGACCAGGACTTTGTGCCTGGAATATGCCGCCAAGGGAATTCGGATCAACGCGGTGGCGCCTGGGTTTACCTATTCAGAAATGACCAAAGCCATCCCGGAAACGGTGGTGGAGGCCATGCTTAAAAAGATCCCCATGAGACGTGGAGCGGAACCCCAGGAGATTGCCCGGGCTATTCTGTTTCTCGCCTCGGAGGACGCGTCGTTTATCAACGGACAGACGCTTTCCGTCAACGGAGGAATGTTTTTTTCCTGAGCCAGCTATCAATCCGGAAGGAGACGATGATATGAATGTCAGACCTGTTTATCTGGTAGCGTATGGGCGCAGTCCTTACTGCAAGGCGTTTAAGGGCGGGCTGTCCAAGATTCATCCTGTTCAGTTCGGCGGTCAGACTCTGGCGGGTGTGCTCCAGCGCATCCCTCAGCTGAAGCCGGAGGATATTGACGATGTGGTGGTAGGCTGCGCCATGCCCAAGGGTGTGCAGGACTATAACATTGCCCGGCTGGTGGCGCAGCGGGCCGGCCTGCCGGATCGGGTTCCGGCCATGACCATAAACCGTTTCTGCTCCTCCGGCCTTCAGACCGTGGCCACTGCCGCCAACACCATCGCCTGCGGACAGGCGGAGGTCATTGTGGCGGGCGGCGTGGAGAGCATGTCCATGGTTCCGATGGCCACAGACCCCAATATCGTGGAACCCTATCTGCTCAAACACGCGCCGGACAACTATATCAGTATGGGTATGACGGCGGAGCATGTGGCGGCGGAGTATCATATTTCGCGGGAAGATATGGAGCGCATGGCCTGCGAAAGCCACAGAAAAGCGGCGCAGGCCCAGGCGGCGGGGTGGTTTGAGGATCAGATCATCCCCGTGGACGGGCTGGATGGGCAAGGCAATCCGGTGGTGCTGACGGCCGACGAGGGGATTCGCCCCGGAACCTCCATGGAGAGCCTGGCCCAGCTGAAGCCGTGTTTTAAGGAAGACGGAGTGGTTACGGCAGGCACCTCTTCTCAGATGACCGACGGTGCGGGGTTCGTGGTACTTGTGTCGGAGGAAAAACTCCAGGCGCTGGGGGTAACGCCGCTGGCAAAGTTTGTAGGCTTTGCCGTGGATGGAGTACCTGCCAGGATTATGGGAATCGGCCCCATCAAGGCCATTCCCAAGGCGCTGAAGCTGGCCGGATTGCAGCTGAGCGACATGGATGATATTGAGCTGAACGAGGCCTTCGCGTCTCAGGCGCTGGCCTGTGTGCGGACGCTGGGGATCCCGGAGGATAAACTCAATCCGGAGGGAGGAGCGATGGCGTTGGGGCATCCTCTGGGCGCTTCGGGAGCCATGCTGCTGTGCAAAGCCATCTCGCATATGCGCCGCTGCGGAGGGCGTTATTTCATGGTCACCATGTGTATTGGCGGCGGCCAGGGCGCCGCGGGGATCTTTGAGTTCTGCGGAAACGTGTAAAGAAACGGACTTTCCGTCTTTTGCCAGAGGCGGGAAGTCCGTTTCTTTTTGCCAAAATAAGTTGTAAACTTTTCCAAAAAACTGCCGATAATAATAATATAAGGAACCATTCATGCGCAAATGGGTGCAGGATGCCCGGGGAAGCCGGTGAACGCTCGGTACGCAATCGGGAAAGGAGGACGCCACAGTGGATTTCATGTCTATTCAAAACCTGAACGGCTACATCAAAAATCTGAAGCTCCAGAGCCAATGGTCGCTGAAGCAGCAGACGGGGCAATACAATGCCAAGGGTGCCACGCTGGAGGATTGGCTGGGCGATTCCCGGCTCCAGGCGGAGGAATCCGCTCCGGGGAGCGGCGGAGACGATACCCTGCGCAAGATCCACCAGAAGCTGGACGCGGGCGGCAAGCTGACCCAGAAGGAGCGGGACTATCTGCAGGAGCATGACCCGGAGGCCTATCGGGAGCTGGTGAACCAGGAGCGGGAGCAGAAGGCCTATGAGCAGGCGCTGCGCCGCTGCAAGACTCAGGAGGAGGCCCGGCAGCTGCAGATGGGCCGGGTCAATGCCTCCCTCACCCGTGTGCGGGCCGTGGAGCACGACCCCCATATCCCGCTCTCCAAAAAGCTGGAGATCGCCATGGCGGAGAAACAGCGGGTGGACCGGGTGGCCGAGAGTACCCGGGAATTTGTAGCCAGCGGGGAATTTGCCGGACTGCCCACCCGGTCCGAGGAGCTCCAGGCCAACGAGGACGCGATAGACGTCCCTGCTGCCGCGCCGGAGGAGCCCGACCGGGCGGAGCCGGAGCGCGGCGGCCCGGAGGCAGAGGACACCGCGCCGGCGCCGGAGACTCCGGAGGAGCGGAAGGTCCGCAGAGCCCGGGCCCGGGCCGCCTACGCCTCCGCCCAGGCTCCGGCTCAGCCCGCCACGGACACGGTGGACACCCGGGCGTAACCTTGGCCGCCGGACCCAATCCGCAGACAGAAGGGAGCCCCAAATTTGGAATTTGAATACGTTGACCTGGCCCATTGGGCCAGACAGGAACACTATCATCACTATCTTTCTCAAGTTCCCTGTACTTACAGCATGACCACCAGGCTGGACATTACGCCTATCCTGCAGGCAGGGCATAGCCTCTATCCCGCCATGCTCCACTGCATCTCCAAAACGGTCCATATGCACGCGGAATTCCGGATGGAGCTTGACGCCGACGGGCGGCTGGGCTATTACAAGCGGCTCCATCCCTGCTATACCGTGTTCCATAAGGATACGGAAACCTTCTCCAACCTCTGGACGGAATATGCGGAGGATTACGCCGAATTCTGCCAGAGGTACCGGCAGGATCTGGAGCGCTACGGCGGCGTCAAGGCCATGTAGGCCAAGCCGGACACCCCGGCCAACACCTTCCCGGTCTCCATGGTGCCGTGGGAAAGCTTTGACGGCTTCAATCTCAATTTGCAGAAGGGATACCACTATCTGCTCCCCATTTTCACCATGGGGAAGTATACAAGGATAGGGGAGCGGTACGAGCTGCCCCTTTCCATACAGGTCCATCACGCCGTCTGCGATGGGTTCCATGTCTGCCGGTTCCTGTCCGATCTGAGAGCCGTGATAGCGGATTTTCCCGGGAAATGAAGCCGGCTTCGGGCGGAAAGACAATTCCTGGTTCAGAGCTGTGGGAAAGAAAGAGAAAACGGGGCTGGTACTGCGACGCGGTACCAGCCCCGTTCTGTCATCCGGCTTCCTGTACGGTCCGCTTGAGCTGCACAAGCAGCAGCACCAGACTGACGCCCAGCAGGATGTGACCGATTCCGGCCATGCCGGAGATGGCCGCGCTCATGCCGGAGGAAAGCGCGGTCCCCAGTACCTGGGTTACGCCCCGTATGACCAGCATCACAGCGGTCAGATTCAGCCCCACATGATAGAAGGCCAGAATCCGTCCGGTCCTGGGACCGGTAAAGGAGAAGCTTTTCTCCAGCACCAGCAGCAGCAGGAAAAACACCATACCCAGCAGAAAATAATGGGTATGTACCACGGACAGGGTGGTTTTGGCGGTAAAACCATTGAATTTGGTAAATTCCCGATAAAACACCCCGCCCACCATGGCGAGAATGGCGTACACCAAGGCTGTATTTATGTAGCGTTTCATATTCCCTCTCCTTTACTTGCATTCCTTCTTCATCGCGGTATATCCGATCAGCACCGTCCACACATAGGCGCAGGTTTTGGGGATCATCAGCATCCCGATCAGAGGGATGGCATCCGCCCACAGCACCACCGGGATATAAAAGCCGAAGCTGAGCACAATGGTCAGCCACATCCAGCGAAACGCCCGGTCGTCGTGCTCCCTTGCGCTGCGGTAGAACAGCACGATCACCAGCAGACCCAGCAGGGCGAAGGGGATGTTGCGCCAGATGCCCCAGGAGAGGGGCGCGTCTGGGCTGAGCCACTGGTTCTGCGGCATCATGCACAGGAAAATTCTCAGGCCGGCCAGAAGAAACACCATGGCGGTCAGGCCGCCCTGGCCCTTGACCCGGTATCGCTGCCGCCACACATAGTAGAGCAGCACGTAGAAAATCGTCATGGTGACCGAGGTGATCCACTTCCCCAGCCCCAGGGGGACGGCGTAGTGCTCCAGACCCGTGGTACACAGGGCGTACGCCCGGGGGATCAGGTGGAACGCGTCGCCCGCGCCCAGCACCACCGCCATAAAGCCGAACAGCCGGAACTGGGAATTCCCTCTGCTGCCCCGGATCATCAGAATGCCGATGGTAATGACTGAGATCAGATAGACGGCGTCAAACAGCGTTTCCATGATTGCCTGCATGGTTTACTCTCCTTTTTGCGCAAAGTTGTTTTGAGCGGCCCCGGCAAGGGCCGCCTTGCCGTAGTTGCGGCCAAACAGCAGCCCGGCCAGCAAAAGCGCCCCGCCCAGGCCGGTATAGAAAACGGCGATGAACCCCTCCGGCGCAAGGCCGCTGACCCGCAGGCCAATGCCGCCGGTCATCATGACCGCCATGATGAGAAAAGCCTTTCCGTCAAAAAATTTCAGGAAAAAGTGCCGCTCCTCCGAATAGGAGCTGATCCTGGCAGTGTGCTTTTTTACCAGCTTCCCAAAAATAAACCGTTGAAACACAGCGAAAACCAGCGCGGACAGCAGGCCATTCAGCACCGTCAGATGGGCTGGATAGGCCAGCAGGCCGATGCGGAGAATATTGAACCCCGCCGCGCTCCACACTAGGCAGGCCAGAAGCAGCAGGGTATTGCGTTTTACGTGCATGGTCAGCCTCCTTTGAATGAACGATGTTCAGTTTCTGGGATATAAAATTCCCACAATTTCGTGGGAATTTTAATAGAGGGCTCTGCGGACGAGCTCCAGCACCGCTGAAGGGTCATAATCCTGCCGCAGCAGCGCGGACAGCATCAGAGAAAAGAGCAGGTCCGCGCATTTCTCCGCCGTAAACTGTTCGGTGAAGGCGTCCGGACGGACCTTGGCGTCCCGCTGCAGGACGGTGCGCAGTCCGTCTAAAATGTGCCGCCAGGTCTGCTGCATCCGCCGTTTCCCGTCAGACTTGTCTTCTCCCATAAAGCCCAGGGAGTGGAGGGTAAAAAAGCCGGGATACTGCTGGCCGCCGTATTCCATCCGGCTGTACAGCCAGGTGATGCAGGTCTGGGTGTCCTGGAACACGGCGTCATCCTCCGGCCGGTGAAAAATCTCGCACCAGACGCTTTCCACCGCCGCGCCGACCAGAGCGGCCTTGGAGTCAAAGTAATTGTAAATGGAGCCAACCGATACCCCGCAGGCCGCCGCCACCGAGCGGATGCTGACCGCGGACCAGCCCTTTTGCCGGATCAGCTCCCGGCTGGCCTTCAGGATCTCCTCTTTGGATGTGACAAGGGCATTCATCCGATCACCTCAACATGAACATTGTTCATTATAAGGCTTTGCAGCCCTTTGTCAAGCATTTTTTTCTGGGGGCTGAAAAAGCGCGGTGATCCGCTCCAGACCTGTCCCAAGCCCCTCAAAGCCCGCGCAGCGGCTGGAACGGGTGTTGACAGCGTGGTCCAGCAGGGGCTGCCCCTGGCTGGAGGGGTCCAGGCACAGGTCCAGCGCCAGCACATCCTCCCATGCCCGGTTGAGGAAGGCCACCGCCCGGCGGCCGTGGGTACGGGTAAGCACAACATCGCCAGCCTGCCGCAGATAAGCCTCTGCCTGCGCCTGGGAAAAGCCGGCGGCGGTGAGGCTGTCCAAAAGCCCATTCCGGAACAGACCGGGAAGGTCCGCCCACTGGAGGGGCGCAACGTCATAGCGCACGAAGGTATACCGGCTGTGGCAGTGGACGGCCAGCAGACAGCTGCGTCCCCGCAGGTGAATGCCATGCAGATCCCAGCAAAGCCGCCGGTCCGGCTGTGTGCCGTAGGCCGGCGGCTTTGTTTTCAGAAATCGCTGGAGGGGAAATGTGAGGCCCAGTTCCATCACGGCACCTCATGGGAGCGGGTGACCTGACTCTGGATGTTCCGGTAGAACTGGCGGGCATTTTCCAGGTCCCGCCCGTCCGGGTGGCCCTTGGCAATGCCGCCCACCAGCTTGAAGGGGCCGAAGGTATCGTAGCCTTTGCAGCTGAATTCCCCCAGCACCGGGCAGTCCTTCTCCCTGGCCAGCTCGGCAAGGGCCTTGGCGCCGGTGCCCTTGGCTCCGCCGTAGGTGTAGACGAAAAACACCGGCTTGCCCTGGGGCAGATACTGCCGGGCATACTCCACCACGGCCTTGTGCATTTCAAAGCCGTAGATGCCCGAGGCAAAGCCGACGCAGTCATATTCCTCCAGCCGGACAGACTGACGGGCGGTTACGTCAATGAGAGCTGTCTCGCCCTCCTGGGCCATGGCCTCCAGCACGCTCCGGGTATTCCCGTGGTGGCGGGAGTAATAGCAGATGGCGGTTTTCATCAAAGCGCCCTCCTCAGTCCGCGTTTTCGTCCAGGGCTTCCACCAGAAAGCTCACCGGACGGAATCCGTCGTTGCAGGAGAGCATGGCGGACCTGGGGTTTTGCATCCAGCCGTCGTAAAAGTTCTCGCCGCCGTGGCTCAGGGCCAGCACAAAGGGGGAAAGGGTGTCCCAGGCGCTCTGGCAAAAGCCCTCCGGCCGTTCCCAGCCGTTGGCGATAAAGATCTGCCCCACCTCCATGCCGCAGGCATGGGAGATAGGGTTTTCGTATCGGGCCATCAGGTCCTCATATCGGGTGATGCGCATAACGGTGATTTTGCACTTTTTCATATGATAATACCCTCGCAATGGTCGATTTCATGCTGGATGATCTGGGCCGTCCAGCCGGTAAAGGTCTTCATCCGCTCCTGGAACTTCTCGTTCTGCCAGCGGACCTTGATGGACTTCCAGCGCCTGGCCGGGCGGATGCCGGTGAGGGAGAGACAGCCCTCCTCCGTGTCGTAGGGACCGGACTTTTTGATGATCTCCGGATTGAACATGACCATATACCCGCCCTCGTTGTCGAAGGCGATGATGCGCTTGTTTACGCCGATCATGTTGGCGGCCATGCCCACGCAGCCGTCCTTGTGGTGCTTCAGCGTTTCCAGCAGATCGGCGGCAACCGGAAGATCATCCGGCGTGGCGGGCTCTGCCTTCCGGGCCAGAAAGGCTTCGTCTTTGCAGATATCTTGTATCATAGTTGGTTCTCCTCGCTGCAGATGCGGGCACTCTGACCCGTGGCTCTTGCCGCCCCTATCATACTGTTCCGGCGGTGGGCTTGTCAACCGCATATCTCCGGACGGACCGGCGCCCGGGTGCGGCGATGAATTTGGAAGGGGAGGGGATGGTTTTTGCCGACAGCTTGCGCCGGGGTGGCGCAGATGCTATTATGGAACTGACAGTTCTGGCCGGGGCAGAGGCCTGGCCGGGCGGACGTGAGACGGGGAGGAGACCGCATGGAGCAGAAAGAGAGAGAGACGCGTCGGGAGAGCCTGGTGGCCGGACTGGTGGGGGCCTTTTTGGGGTCTCTGCTGGGCATGGCCTGCATCATTGTGGTGAGCCAGTTGGGCTATGTGGCCTCGCTCTGCGGGGTGGTCATGGCGGTGTGTACGCTGAAGGGCTACGAGCTGCTGGGGGGTGTCCTCAGCCGGAAGGGGGCGGCCGCCGCCGGAATCATTACCGTGGTGATGACCTATGTGGCCTATCAGATCGACTGCGCCATCCAGGTGGCCGTTGCCGCCGAGGTGGATGTTTTCCTGGTGTTCCGGAACATGGGGATGCTGCTGGAAGGGGGCTATCTGGACACCAGAGCCTACTGGGGCGGCCTGGCGCTCCTCTACCTCTTTACGTTGCTGGGGGCGGCCCCCCTGCTCATCGCCGCGCTCCGGGGCGGAACGGAGCCTGCGATACCGCCGGAGGCGGTCCGGGCCAAGGTGACGGAGGAGGCGCCCTCTACCTGCCAGTACTACCCCGCCCATCCCACCTGGATGCGCACCCTGCGGCTGAGCGTCTTTCTCCCGCTGCTGGCGGTGGTGCTGGTGATCCTTCTGCCTCTGGCCCTGGCCGCCTCTGGTAACAGCAGTGCTCTGCCTGTCATCGCTTCCCTCATAGGCGGGCTGGTGGGTATGTTCAGTATGTGCGCTGCCGCTTTTGCCCTGGCCAGGCCCTGCGACGCGTTCCGCTGGATCTTCGTCCGGCGGGATGGGGTGCTCTGGCGGGTTCAGCTCAATATGCTGAATATGGTGGACACCTACCGCTTTACGGAGCAGCGCATCCGGATGAGCGACGTCCGGTGGGATAAGCTTACCCAGAGCGAGCAGGCCCAGGCCAAGGCCTCCATCGAGCGGGCCATCCGGGTGCTCTGCTCCGAGGGGGTGCTGCCGGGCAGCGCCCTGAGCCGGATCGTACAGTGCCTGCCGGAGACTCGCCTGGAGAGCGAGAACAAGTGGGCCTGGAAGATCTCCTACCAGACCCAGACGCTCAGCGTGCCGCCGGAGAGAGGGGCACGCAGGGTTCTCCAGGTGGCCAAGGCCTATCCCGGATTTGCTCCGGCCGTTGGTGCGGAGCCCCCGACGGGACCCGCCCCCGGCCGGTGGTGGTTCGGGGTTCTGGCCGTGCTGCTGATGATTCTACTTACAGCCGGGGGATATATGCTGGGTGTGGTTCTGGAGGGAGGCGGAACAGCGGAAAGCGGCCGGCCGGCCCGGTGGACGGAGCCGGAGATCACCACCCAGTACCAGAGCCTGGGGGTTACCTTCCACCTGCCCGGCGCCCTTGTCTGGACGGAGGAGGGAAGCTTTGCCGATCCGGAGACCGGCATGGTCTATACCGTCACCGTGGAGCTGGGCGCTACCGAGGAGATGGCGGTGGACGCCCTGATCGCGCCCATCGGCGAGTACCGGCTCCGGCCCGACTTTGACGGCTTCTCCCTGGCCCATACCAACACAGACCAGGACCTGGTGGCGATGGCCACCCGGGACCGGCTGAGCTGCCTGCATAACCTTATCACCATCCGCTTCACCGACGGCAGCACGGTCCAGTCCGGCGTGGCCCTGGCCCAGGATCTTTTCAGCACCCTGGTCCGGGTGGAGGTGAGCGGCGGCAGCCAGGTGGATGAGGAAACCGTGCAAAACACCATTTTGTACATTCTGGAGGGGATGGAGTTTACCGGCCCCACCAAGGAGAACTATCAGGAGATGTACCACCTGGGCCGGGAGGAGGGCTACACCCTGGTGGGTATCGCCCTGGTGCCCACGCCCTATGAGGAGGATCCCTTCCTCCGGGTCCCCCTGCCCTATGGCGGAGCGGTGACCTATCTGGAGGACGGCGGAGTGCTGGCCCAGGCCCACGGTCTGCGGATACGGGCGCGGGCCTGCTGGTCCCCGGAAGGGCCCCAGGCCATCGTGGAGGAGGCGTGGGCCCAGGTCCAGGCGGAGAACCGGGAGCTGTATCAGGATGGGATTTTTGACTCCGAGTATGACGCGGAGACCGACATTGCCACCAAGCAGTTCTCCTTCTGGGAGGGAGACGAGGCCCGGATCTCCTTCCTGGTGGCCCAGCCCATGCGGGATGAGGGGCGCTACCGCTTTATGGAGGTGACTTACATCCCCGAGGAGATGGACGACGATTACCCCGCCCTCATCCAGGAGTTCAGCCACGCCTCCGACCTGTTCCTGCCCGAGCTGGAGCCCTTCTGAGGGGCGCAGGACAGAACAGACAACACCCCATGAAATCTGTGGATTTCATGGGGTGTTGTTTTCGTTGCATCGGATTTCTGGCCGGGTACGCCGCAGCGGTTTGTACAGATTCTGCGCAGAAGCGGACAAATTTTTTGCAGTCGATTCACAACAGGGGAATTATCATTAAACTGGACGTGACGCCTGCGGTATCTTTCACAAGGGGGGGACTGGATGAAAAGGGGAGTTGCTGCGGCTGCCGCCGGCCTGGTGCTGAGCCTGCTGCCGCTTACGGGATGTGTGAGTGAGAATGTGCCGTCCAGGGAGGAACTGTGGACAGCCGCCATGACCGACGCGGTATTCAGCGAGGATAGCGAGGTAACGGAGCTGGTCTGTCTGACCCGGCAGGACCCGCGGGTCATCTGGGACGAGACGGGGGAGCGGGTGCTGCTGGTCACCTGGCACAACTATGAAGAGCCGTGTGAGCCGGGCGATTCTCTGGCGCATCAGGACATCTGGGCCACCTCCCTGGGGGAGTTTGAGAACTGGTATCTGGAGAACGGGAGCGGTGTCACCGACTGGGAACTGCGTTTGGCACAGCTTCTGGGGATGCCCGATGACAGCGGCTGCACGATGTTTTCCGCTTTCTGGGTTTCACCGTCGGAGGTGATCCGCCCCGCCTATGTGACCGATGTGACCGCCCAAATGGAAAACGGGTACGGCCAGATCACAGACCCGGCCTATCGCGCCTGGTTTGACGGGAACATCCTCTACTCTTATTTCGAGAGCGAATATCCCTGGACCAGGCTGGGCTACACCTATGACTGGAGCGGCGGGGATTCGCCGTATGGCCTTACCGAGTTTCTGGTTGCCGACGGAAGCCAGGCGGAGATAGCCTTTACTTACTCCACGGAGGACTTTGTGACCTGGCTGGATGCGCAGGCCTGATATCCACAACAGAAAGGAAAACGAGTATGGAGCAACACTGTGACAATCAGCGGGAGTGTCCCTGCACCTATGACTGCCCCCGGCATGGGAAATGCTGTGCCTGCGTGGCCCACCACCGGGATCACGGGGAAGGCGTCCCCGGCTGTTTCTTTTCCAAGGAAGCGGAGGCCACCTATGACCGCAGTATTGAGGCCCTGGCCCGGGATCACGGAATCATCCGGTAGGGAAGGGGCTTTGTTTCATAGGCCCGGGACAAATTGACCCTGCCAAGGCGCCGGAATGGAGGACTTGACATGAATATTGTAAAAACGAGCGAAGGAACGAAACGGACCCTTGCCCTGGAGGGGCGGTTGGATACCACCACAGCCCCACAGCTGGAGGCGGAGATAAAGGGCGCGCTGACCGGCGTGACCGAACTGGTGCTGGACTTTTCTCAGCTGGAGTATCTCTCCTCCGCCGGCCTGCGGGTGATTCTTGCAGCACAGAAGATCATGAACAAGCAGGGGACCATGGTTGTCCGTCACGTATGCGACACCATTCAGGAAGTGTTTGAGGTGACGGGCTTTTGTGACATCTTGACCATTGAATAAGGGGAAAAGTTATGTGGACGGGTAACCCAATCAAACGGAGGGATGTCATGTGATTACCCTGATATGTGCTGTGCTGCTGCTGGCGGCAGGATATGCTCTGTACGGAAAGCTGGTGGAGCGGGTGTTTCGCCCCGATGAGCGGCCCACTCCGGCCGTAGCCCATCCGGACGGGGTGGACTACATTCCGATGAAGAACTGGCGGATATTTCTCATCCAGCTGCTGAACATCGCCGGCACCGGCCCTATTTTCGGTGCTCTGCTGGGCGCTGTGTTTGGCCCCGTGGTCTTTTTGTGGATTGTGTTCGGCTCCATTCTGGGGGGAGCCGTCCACGACTACATGAGCGGCATGATCTCCCTGCGGATGGATGGAGCCTCCATTTCCGAGATCGTGGGCGAATACCTGGGGCCCGCCGCCAAGCAGGTGATGCGGGTGTTTTCCCTCATTCTGCTGGTGCTGCTGGGGGCGGTGTTTACCACCAGCCCCGCCGCCCTGATCGCCCGCCTGACCCCGGAGTGGATGAACACCGGCTTTTGGGTGGTGGTGATCCTGGCCTACTACCTGCTGGCCACGCTGCTGCCCATCGACAAGCTTATCGGAAGACTCTATCCCATCTTTGGCGCGGTGCTGCTGATGATGGCGGTGGGGATTATCGTGGGACTGGTGGCCGGAGGCTACCAGCTGCCGGAGCTGACCCTGGCCAATCTGCACCCTGAGGGCCGCCCCATTTGGCCCTATATGTTCATTACCGTGGCCTGCGGAGCCATCTCCGGCTTCCACGGCACCCAGTCCCCCATGATGGCGCGCTGCCTTACCTCAGAGAAGGACGGACGGAAAATTTTCTACGGCGCCATGTTGTCCGAAAGCGTCATCGCCCTGGTATGGGCGGCGGCTGGAGTGGCCTTCTACGGCGCCACCGGAGGCCTGGAGGCCGCCCTGGCGGAGCTGGGCCAGTCCGGCGTGGTCTATGACATTTCGGTGTCCCTGCTGGGCGGTTTCGGCGGCGCGCTGGCCATCATCGGCTTGGTGGTCTGCCCGGTATCCTCCGGTGACACCGCCTTTCGCAGCGCCCGGCTCACCATCGCCGACTGGTTCCGCATCGACCAGGCCAGCCTGCCCAAACGCCTGGCGGTGACCATTCCGCTGCTGGCGGCGGGGGCGGTGCTGACCCAGGTGGACTTCGACGTGGTCTGGCGCTACTTCTCCTGGAGCAACCAGACCCTGGCCATGATCACGCTGTGGGCGGCGGCCATGTACCTGGTGCGGAACGGGGCCAGACCGTGGCACTCCCTGCTGTGCGCCCTGCCCGCCGCCTTTATGTCCGGCATGTCCTGTACTTATATTCTCATGGCGGAGGAGGGTTTCCGCCTGTCCCAGTCCATTGCCTATCCGGCTGGGATCGCCTTTGCGGCCGTCTGCGCGGCGGTGTACGGATATCACCTCAAAAAAGGGAAGCCGCGCCTATGAAGCGGGGGATTGCAATGAAACAAGACTATGGCATTGAGCGCAGGCTGGCCCAACGCGCGCCGGAGCTTCACAGCCGGTACCGGGACTGCGTGGTGATCTCCCAGCGGATGCTCAGCCGGTATGAAAACTACTTTCCCGACTTTACCGACCACACGGTGCTCCACACCCTGGATATCCTGGAGCTGTGCAATCAGCTTATCGGCGGTCAGATCGAGCGGCTGACGGAAGAGGAGCTCTATGTGCTGCTGATGGGAGCGCTGTTCCATGATGTGGGTATGGGGGTGTCTACGGCGGACTTTGAGCAGTTCCGGGTGGAGCTGGGCTTTCCGGAGCCGGAGGATGACGCCGCCCGGGCCTGGGCCGTGCGGGCCCATCACCAGGAGCTGTCCGGCCTGTATCTGAAGAAGTATTGGCGCATGCTGGACTTTCCCAACGAGGCCTATGCCAGGGCGGTGATCCAGGTCTGCCGGGGCCATCGGAAAACGGACCTGCTGGACGAGGTGGGCTATCCGCCTCAGTTTGAGGTGGAGCCGGGCAAGACGGTGAGTCTGCCCTATCTGGCGGCGCTGCTCTGTCTGGCGGACGAGCTGGACATCGCCGCCGGGCGCAATGTCAGCTTTTTGTATGACGTGGAGAACATGCCCAGCGCCAGGGACCGCCGGGAATTCCACAAGCATATGGCCATCCGCCGGGTGGAGCTGGAGCCGGACCGGGTGGTGGTCTATGCCTGGACGGAGGACCCGGAGATCCGGGCCGGGGTGGCGGAAGTGACCGACAAGCTGCGGGAAAAGCTGCTGATGTGCCGCCGTGTGGCGGCGGAGCGTTCCTCCTTTGTCATTGCCCAGGCGGATGTGGTGCTGCGTATGGAGAAGCCGGAGGAGGATGACGGATGAGGATACTGGAGCGGGCGTTTCACCTGACGGAGCGGGGAACCACCGTACGCCGGGAGCTGCTGGGGGCGCTGACCTCCTTTTTCTCGGTGGCGTACATCCTGTTTGCCACCCCCAGCTATCTCTCTCAGACCGGTATGGATTATACCGGTGTGCTGCTGGCCACCTGCCTTTCCTCCGCCCTGGCCTGTTTTCTCTCCGCCGCCCTTGACCTGCCCTTTATGCTGGCGCCGGGGGTGGGCCTCAACGCCTTTTTTACCTATACCCTCTGTCTCACCATGGGCTACACCTGGGCCCAGGCTCTGGCGGTGGTGAGCCTGTCCGGGCTGGCCTTTCTGCTCATCAGCCTGACCCCGCTGCGGGAGCAGATGATCTCCTGCATTCCGCCCAGCATGAAAAACGCCATCAGCGCCGGACTGGGATTGTTTATCGCCCTCATCGGGCTGTTGAATTCCGGCATCGTCCAGGCCCAGGACGGCGCGCTGCTGCTGGGGGATATCGGCGCCCCGGCCACCTTTCTGGCCATCCTGAGCCTGCTGATCACCGGCGTGCTCATGGCCTGGAAGGTGAAGGGCGCTATGCTCATCGGCATTGTGGTTACCACCCTTCTGGGCTTCCCCCTGGGGGTGACTCAGGCGCCGGAATCCATGACACTCTCCCTGTCTGCCCTGCGCCCGCTGCTGCTGTCCCCGGATTTCGGCGGGGTGCTGTCTCTGGGGGTACTGCCCCTGGTCACCGCCGTGGTCACCTTTACCATATGCCTGTGCTTCGATACCCTGGGGGCCCTGATCTGTATTGCCGGGGCGGGGAACCTGCTGGATGAAAAGGGCGGGCTGGGCCGGTACAGCCGGGGCATGACGGCGGTGGCCCTGTCCACCGCCGCCGCTCCGCTGCTGGGCGCGCCGCCCATCGGCATACCGGTGGAGGGCTCCACCGGCGTGGCGGACGGGGCCCGGACCGGGCTGTATACCGCCGCCACCGGGGTGCTGTTCCTGGCCGCCATCCTGCTGGCTCCCATTGCGGGGATCATCCCGGGGGCGGCCACCTCGCCCGCTCTGGTGCTCATCGGCATGCTGATGATCCACAACGCCACCAACATCTATTGGCATCAGGTGGAAATCGCCCTGCCCTGCTTTCTCACCATGATCATGATACCCTTTACCTATTCGGTGGCCGACGGCATCGGCGTGGGCTTCATCTCCTATACCGCCATCAGCCTGGTCAGCGGGAAGGGGAAGAAGATTCCTCCGGTCACCTACATACTGACCATCCTGTTTATCGCTATGTACGTCCTTTCGGCCATCTAGGAGGTGGAAGAGATGAAACGACTGGAGCAATTCTTCCGCCTCTCCCAGCGGGGCGCCACCCTGGCCGGAGAGTTTTGGGGCGGATGCACCACCTTCTGTTCCATGGCGTACCTGATCCTGGCCATTCCGGGCCTGCTCTCCGGGGCGGGCATGGACGTTCAAGCGGTCATGACGGCCACCTGTCTGATCGCCGCCGTGGGCAGCATCGCGTCCGGCCTGGCGTCCAATCTGCCCTTCGCCCTGGCCCCCGGCCTGGGCTTTACCACCCTGTTTACCCATACCCTCTGCCAGCGGTACGGCTGCACCTGGCAGCAGGCCCTGGCTCTGGTGCTGCTTTCCGGCGTTGTGTTTCTGGTTCTCGCCCTCAGCCCCCTGCGGGAACGGCTGAACGACGACCTGCCCATGCCCTTCAAGTTTGCCCTGTCCGCCGGGGTGGGTCTCTTCCTCACCCTCCCGGGGCTGATCAACGCGGGGCTGATCACCGCCGACAACAACCTGGTGGACATGGGCGCGCTGGCTGCGCCGGAACCTCTGCTGGCGCTGCTGGGCATCTTTGTTACGGCGGTGCTGCTGATTAAAAAAGTCCCCGGGGCCCTTATATTGGGCATGGCGGTGACGGTGGTGCTGGGGATACCTCTGGGGGTGACCGTTCTGCCGCAAACGCTGACAGCGGTTCCGGAGCTGTCCCTGACCGCGCTGCAGCCGGATTTCACCGTCCTTTTCACGTTGGGGCCCATACCTCTGGTTTCCGCGCTGCTCTCTCTGGTCACTTCCCAGTATTTTGACGCTCTGGGCACCCTGCTGGGCGTGGCGGGAGACGCCAAGCTGACCGACGCCATCGGTGATCTGGCCGGACAGCGGGAGGCCATGCTCTGCTGCGGAGCCGCTACCTGTGCCGGCGCGCTGTTGGGGCTGAGTAACGTGACCGCTATGGCGGAATCCGCCACCGGTATCCGGGAGGGCGCCCGTACCGGACTTTCCGCCGTGGTAACCGGTCTGCTCTTTCTGTGTATGCTGCCCTTTGCGCCGCTGGCGGGGATGGTGACCGGCGCCGCCCTGGCGGCCCCGCTGGTCATGGTGGGGATGTCCATGATGAGCGGCATCACCCAGATCACCTGGAAGCATGTGGAGATTTCCCTGCCCAGCTTTCTGATGATCGTGGGGATGCCCTTTACCTGTTCCATCACCACCGGAGTCATGCTGGGGGTAGTGTCCTATGTGGTGGTAATGGTGTGCCGGAAACGGGCCCATCTGGTGGCTCCGGCCCTTTATTTCCTGGCTGCCGTCTTTGTCCTGAATACCGTGCTGGACGCGCTCTGACAGCCGTCACAGCGCACAAAAAGGGGTTGCGCAGAACGCCGTTCTGCGCAACCCCTTTTTAGTTTCTTCGATTATAGTATCAAGCGGAACCGGAACCAGCCATCGGTCCGGTCAAACTGGCAGGTAGCCCCATTTTTCCGGCAGAACGCGCAGATGGACTGTACCCCCAGGCCGTGTCCCTCCCTTTGGGCCACCGGCAGCCCTTCGTTGTCAAAGAATACAGCGCCGGTGCATGGGTTGGAAAGCTCCAGCATAATGCTGGGAGTTCCCACCATCTTGCAATGAATGCTTCGCAGTTCCGGAGGCAGCGCCAGATTGGCGTGGATGGCGTTTTCCAGCGCGTTGGCCAGGACGATGGCCAGCTCCCCCTCGTTCACCGGGAGAGCGTGGGGGGGGGGCAATCTTCGCCTCCACCTGGATGCCTTGATTTTTGGCCTGATCAAAGTAGGAGGAAAACACCGCGTCCAGCACCGGGGGGCGGCACCAGCGGACCTCCGTCTGCTCATCCAGCCGCTTTTGGGCGGCATCCAGAAACTCCAGCGCGGACTTTTTATCTCCGCGCGACACCAGCTCCGCGACAGCCTGGAGCCGGTGACGCAGGTCGTGGCGTTCCGTGCGGATGGCATTTTCCGCTGCTTTCACCGCTTCCATGCGGCTCTGGAGCGCCGACAACTGCAATGTGGACATTTGGGCGTTGTGCCGGGCCGCCATCTCATTTTTAATGCTGGTAAAGAGAAATATTAAAATGGAATAAAACCCCAACATCAGCAGAGCGACTGCCGGTTTGAGGATGGTGCTGCTCCGATCGAAGCCTGCATATCCAGGGATCAGGTAGACGGCGATGATGTAGTAGGTTGCCATTGCCAGGCATATCAGCCACCAGCCCCGGTGCAGTTCCAACAGTATCTGGAAAAACAGGGGGCGAAGGAAGCGGAGCAGAAACCAGATGACCCCGGTGCTGAGGACAGCGTAGGATACTACCAGCACCCAGAAGCGGCCGCCAGACAGGTAGTAGATCAACCCCGTTCCGTGATGGATCAGCGTGCAGAACAGAACAACGGAGAGCTGCTGGAAGATCAGCCGCCATCCCCGGAATCGGCTGAGCGTGAAAAGGAGCAGTATCAGCGGGATATGGATGGTCACGGCATAGATCCAAAAGGCGGCATCCACATCGACTGCCCGGTGCAGGGCGGCCACCGCCGCCATCAGCAGGAGCGTGACGCTGGAGACGATGAAGAGGGTGCGCCGCCGGGAATATCGGCTGTCCATAAACAGAAACGCCATAATCATATATAACACCGTCAAATATTCCATGATAAACAGCTCTACCATGCGTTCTTTTCCTCCAGCCAGCAATCGCCCCAGGCTTTTTTGCACTGCGTTTCCGCTTGCCCTGTCACAGCACCAATCGGAACCGGAACCAGCCGTCGGTCCGGTCAAACTGGCAGGTAGCCCCATTTTTCCGGCAGAACGCGCAGATGGACTGTACCCCCAGGCCGTGTCCCTCCCTTTGGGCCACCGGCAGCCCTTCGTTGTCAAAGAATACAGCGCCGGTGCATGGGTTGGAAAGCTCCAGCATAATGCTGGGAGTTCCCACCATCTTGCAATGAATGCTTCGCAGTTCCGGAGGCAGCGCCAGATTGGCGTGGATGGCGTTTTCCAGCGCGTTGGCCAGGACGATAGCCAATTCGCCCTCGTCTGCCGGCAGCGTATCGGGCAGGGCAATTTTTGCCTCCACCTGGATACCTTGCCGCTGAGCCTGATCAAAGTAGGAGGCAAACACCGCGTCCAGCACCGGGGGGCGGCACCAGCTGATTGCCTTACGTTCATCCAGCCGTTTCCGGGCGGCGTCCAGAAAATCCAGGGCCGCCTCCCGGTCGCCCCGTGCCACCAATTCTGTAACAGCCTGGAGCTGATGGCGCAGGTCATGGCGCTGGATCCGGATGCCTTCTTCCACTTCCTTGACCCGCTGCAGCTTCTCCTTCAGGGCTGAGATCTGCACCATCAGCAGCACGGCGCTCTGCCGTTCCATCTGAATGCGGTACTGGGCCAGAAGGCTTTTGAATACGGCGATGTACACAAAGACCAGGGGAATGACCGCAGCGTAGACATAGATGCGTTGGGCCGTGTTATCCAGATAACTGCCCGGCCAAGCTGCCACAAGAATGAGATATCCGCAGAATACACAGGGAATGAGGGTGAGGACTCCCCAGCGGGCAGGTATCACCTGGATCAGCGTGCGGAAGGGCTGCCGCAGGAAACGCCATTCCAGATAGATGGCCGTCAAATAGAACGCGCACATCAGAAGAAGGTTTACGGTTCCGGAGAGGCCGAAGGAGTCCGTCAGCCAGCGGATCATGGAGGCGGACAGTGCGGACACCATAATCTGTGTGGTGTAGTTGAACACGGCCTGAGCTGGGGTATCGTTGGCGGCCCAGTAGGTGAGTAATATGGCGGGAAGGGAGATGGTGAGGTAAAACAGGCGCAGCAGCAGCAGTTCCCCGCCGAGCCGCAGCAAAACCAGGCTGGAACAGGCGACCCAGAGGCAATAGACGATCAGAACACCCAGCAGCTTCCTGTACCCGAAGCGGAAGTCGGTCAGGCTTGCCATCATTCCTAATGTCATGATGGTGATAAGAAGGGCGCGGAAGAGGAGGAACATCATATCTGTCATTGTAAATTCTCCTTCCACAGCCTGCGGTGGATTTTCCGTTTCAACACCATTCCTCATTCCAACTGCCGTCACAGTTCCATGGCTTCCGTCAGCCAGTAATTTCCCCAGGCCTTCTTGAAGTCCGTTGCCGATGTCCGTGGCAGCGCCACGATCTGGCCGTCGTCCAGCATGGCTGACTGGCCGTTTACCCCGGTCACATGCTGGAAATTCAGCACAAAGCTGGCGCCGCACTGGCAGAAGCGCCGGTCAGCCAGCAGAGGCGCGGCTGCTTCCCGGAAAGAGACGCGAATGGTCTGAGAATCTATGGTGCCATCGGTGCAGTAATAGCGCATGCAGCGGCCCACCCGCTCCACATACCGGATGTGTTCCAGCAAAACACGCCGGGGGCCGTCCACCGTGGCTACCACAACGGCGCTGTTTCGCCGCCGATTCAGCTTTTCCACCGCCCCGTCCAGCACCTGGAAGAGCTTTCGCTCCTCCACCGGCTTGAGCAGATAAAAAAAGGCCCGGACGTCGTAGCTGTCGGCGGCGTAGTCGTTGGAGCTGGTGAGGTAGACGATCTCGCCGCCCTCGCCCAGCGCCCGCAGGCGCCGCCCGGTGTCGATCCCGCTCAGCTCAGGCATGAGGATGTCCAGCACATAGAGGTCAAAGCCCCCTGCGCACTCCGCCCGCGCCAGCAGCGCACCGCCGCTCCGGAAGGTTTCCGTCTGACCGTGCAGGCCGGGGCGGGACCGGAGATAGGTACGCAGCAGCGCCGCTGTCTGATTGAGGTGATTTTCTTCATCGTCACATATGGCGATCCGCAGCATAGCCAGCCTTCCTTCTGTAACAGAGTGCAAAGTTTACACAGATAGTATCAAGATCTGAGCCGCCGGCAGGCAACCCTGCCTTCCCCAAAACCGGGCGGCGGCGCTTGTGGTCCCCCGGCACTTTTTTGTGCTGTTTATAGAATATTATACCATTTAACCTATAAATGCTCTACGGCTGGTGCAGAATTTGAGCCTGACTGTGCAAAATTTGCCTGCTAAGCATGGCCATACGCCTTGTTGAAGCTGAGGGATACCACACTGCCTGAAAAATGGGAGCATACAAAAATGCCGAGACAATAAAAAGCCATCCGCAAGCAGTATTTGCCTGCGGATGGCTTTTGTGTTTGCCTTTGTGCCTCATTCCTGCCGCAGGCGCTCCACTACGGAATAGCGCTGAGCGGCACGGCAGTTCAAAACCGGCATGAGGATGCCCAGCGCCCCGCCGGAGCTGGGCGTTTACCCTGGCCCGGAGTACAGCCAGAGAGAAGGGCTTGGTAATGTAGTCGTCCGCCCCGGTCTCCAGCCCGCTGCCGTCGGGGAGATTCACGTCCAGAATCAGCAGATCGAACCGGTCTTCCGCCAATGCTTCCAGGGCGCTGGCCAGGCTGGAACGGCAGACGACAGATGTCTCTGCCCCCGTCAGAGCCATGGCAATCCCCGCCCCAGAGTCTCATCGTCCTCCAAAAGAAAAATGTGTTTCAGGTTTGATCCCCATGGTCTGCCGCTCCGATTCAGAGCGCAGGAATTTTGTGATTTCTTTATTGTACTACAAGTTCTGACTTTGCAACATGGGAAACGCTCACTCCGCCGCGATGTCCCGCCCTTTGAGATATCGCAGAGAGAGGAACGCAAATACCACAGTATAGGCCAATGCCGAGAGGACAAAGACCGGCAGCTCCAGCTCCATCTGGGGGTTGTTGGCCCGCATTCCCAGGCACAGCAGGGAGTAGGGGAACATATACCCCCATCCTTGGGCGGTGAACATCAGCCCCAGAATGCCGCCCGCCAGGCCGAAGGCCACCGGCGGGGCAAAGGCACGGCTCACCAGACTGAAAAAGAGCTGCACCGCACAGACCGAGACGCCGCCCAGCGCCCCGCAGAGCAGCCACCCCGGCAGCTCCGGCGGCACCGGGCCGGAGATGCCCGCCAGCTCCCCGCTGAGGAGGAACAGCAGGCCGATGCACACCTGGGACAACAGGGACACCACGGCGGCCAGGATCAGCTTGGCCCCATACAGATCCCGAACCGGCACCGGCGCGGTGAGGAAGCTGTTCCAGTTATGGTCGGTGTGTTCCAACCGCCACTGCCAGGCGCAGAACACCCCCAGCAGAGCGGGCAGAAAGAACATGGAGGAAAATAAGGTGTGCTGGCTCCACAGGCTATACCAGGCATTGTCCAGCACCTCGATGTTCCCCAGGTAGTTCCCGGTGCCCAGAATGGCGGGGAAAACAGGCAGCAGCACAAAGGCCAGCCATACCGGAGAGCGGCGGCACTTTTGAATTTCCCCTTTCAGACAACGCAGCAGCATGTCTCACACCTCCTTCCGCACGAACAGGGTCCGGCCCGCCATGAAAAATACCGCCGCCCAAAGAAAGAGCAGGACAACATCGGTAGGCTGGGGCCACTGCCAGTGGAACCGGGTTACCCGGGTGACCGCGTTCCAGTCCATACCCACCAGGGACATAAGGCCGTAGTACCCCCAGGGCACGCACCGGATCAGGGCCGGAGGGAACAACATGGAGAGGATACCCAGGAAGCTTCCGGAGATGCCGCACACCAGGGCGGCGGCCTGGTTGGCAAAGCGCAGGGACAGTCCCTGCTGGAGGGAATAGACCATCATGGATACCGCCCAGGAGATCAGGGTAAACAGACCAAACCGGCCCCAGGGAATTTCTCCCTGAAAGCCCTGCATAATCCCCACCGCCAGGAACAGCCCCGAGCGGATGACCAGCAGGACCGCCAGCACCAGAGCGCCCCAGCACAGCTTGGCGGCATAGAGTCTGCCCGGCGATACCATGGTCTCCAACAGCTTCCAGGTGCTGCCCTTGTGCTCCAGCTCGCAGCTGCGGCTGGCCAGGGTGGCCACGCTGAGGGGGAGAATAATGGCGTCCACCATGGCCAGATTGTAGAGCAGAAGCATCCAGCCCCACTTCAGATCCTCGGCGTCCTGCCGGGTGAAGAAGGCCCCCATCCAGATCAGCTCCACCGCCAGTACGGCGGCGCACACCAGAACAATTTTCCGGCGGCGGCATTTGTAACATTCCAGTCTCAGCAGTTTCACAGGCTCGCCGCCTTTCCGGTCAACTCCAGGAAGATGTCCTCCAGGCTCTTCTGCCGCTCCTCCAGCCGCATCACACCCAAGCGATTGGCCGCCAGGAAACGGGTGAGCTGGGCGGTGAGTTCGTCGGAGAGGATGGGCAGGATCAGATAGTCCTCCTCTTCCTGGCAGGGCACCGACTTCTCTGCCAGCAGACTGCGGGCCACCGCATTGTTGGTGGTCCGAAGGGCCAGATGGTGGCGGCTGCGGCCGTGGAGCGCCTCCAGAGTGTCCTGAAATACCAGCTCACCCTCCCGGATGATGGCCACATGGTCGGCCATCTGGTCGATCTCGCTCAACAGGTGGCTGGACACCACCACCGTCATGCCGAACCGGCCGGGCAGGTCGCGGATCAGCTCCCGCATCTCCTGAATACCCGCCGGATCCAGGCCGTTGGTGGGCTCGTCCAGAATGAGCAGCTTGGGGTATCCCAGCAGGGCCGCCGCCAGCCCCAGCCGCTGCTTCATGCCCAGGGAGTAGTGGGCCGCCTTCTTGCCCCGCTGTCCGTCCAGCCGGACGATTTGCAGCACCTCCCGGATATTTCGCTCCGGCACGCCCCGGAGGGTCTGGACGATGCGCAGATTTTCCTCGGCGGTGAGATGGCCGTAGTAGCTGGGGCTTTCGATGAGGCTCCCCACCTGACGCAGCACCGACAGGCGGTTGACGCTGTCCATGCTCTTTCCCAGCACCCGGATGCTGCCCGCCGTGGGGCGCACAAGCCCCAGAATCATTTTCAGGGTGGTGGATTTTCCCGCTCCGTTGGGGCCCAGAAAGCCGTAAACGCTGCCCTCCGGCACATCCAGCTCCAGATGGGCTACCCGCAGGGCGCTGCCGTATTGCTTGCACAGATCGTGCGTCTCAATGATGTTCATGGCAAGACCTCCTTGTGCCCCTATCATAGCGGTTCTGCCTTACACGCCCATGAAGCCTGCCTTACGATTACCTTACTTCGTTTCCCGGGGCTGGACGGAGTGGAAAGAGCGGTTATAATGGAGATAGTCGAATACAAAGGAGGCCAGAGGTATGGCCTATCGCATTTTAATTGTAGATGACGAGCCCGCTCTCCAGCACATGGTGGGGGAGATCCTGACCCGGGCGGGCTACGAGACCGACGGGGCGCTGTCCTGCGCCCAGGCGCTGGAGCGGTTTCACGCCGCCGTCCCGGACGCGGTGCTGCTGGATGTGATGCTCCCCGACGGGGAGGGGTTCTCCCTCTTTGGAAGGCTTCGTGAAATCCGGGATATACCGGTGCTGTTCCTCTCCGCCCGGGATGAGGACGAGGCCCGGCTCAGGGGTCTGGGCCTGGGAGCGGACGACTATATCACAAAACCCTTTCTGCCCCAGGAGCTGCTGCTCCGCCTGCGGGCGGTGCTGCGCCGGGTCTACCGGGAGGAAACCCACTCGGCACGGCTGGGAGAGACGGAGATCGACTGGGGGAAGGGGACGGTTCGCCGGGGCGGTCAGGAGAGCGCCCTTACCGCCAAGGAGTTCGCTCTGCTCCGCAAGCTGTGGGAGGCCCGGGGGAACATTGTTACCATTGACGCTCTATGCTCCGCCTTATGGGACGGGCCTCTGGTTGGCTACGAGAATACCCTCATGGTCCACATCCGCCGCCTGCGGGAGAAGGTGGAGGCGGACCCCTCCCATCCGCGGTTTCTGCTGACGGTGCGGGGGCTGGGCTACCGGCTCCGGCGGGAGGGTACCACATGAAGCTGCGGGGTTTATGGAAAGGGGCCATGCTGGTGGCGGCCTCTGCCCTTCTCATCGCCGTGGTGACCCTGGTGGGACTCATCGGCTTTGTCTACTACAACTCAAATGGCGGTCAGGACTGGAACACCCCCATGGAACAACTATCCAACGCTCTGGTCTGGGATGGTGCGGCCTATGTCTTTGCCGATGACGCGCTGCTGGAGGAGGACCGCTGGGCCATGCTGCTGGATCAGGAGGGGCAGGTGGTGTGGTCTCTCCGCAAGCCGGAGGACGTGCCGGAGCGGTACACACTCACCGATGTGGCCGCCTTCACCCGGTGGTATCTCGGCGGCTACCCGGTCCAGAGCTGGGTGCGGGAGGATGGGCTGCTGGTAGTTGGTTCACCCAGAGGGAGCATATGGAAGCACGACATTGCCATGGACACCCAGGTGCTGCTCCAGACCCCCGCCTGGTTCCTGGCTCTTTTCCTGCTGGCCCTGGGCGGAGTGCTGAGCCTCGCATGGCTGGCGGTGGGCCGGTGGTTCCGGCAGGCCCAGCAGGTTCGGGACGCCGCCCGGTCCAACTGGATCAACGGCGTTTCCCACGACATCCGCACCCCTCTGTCGGTGGTCATGGGCTACGCCGCCCAGATGGAGGAGGCTCCGGACCTGACGCCGGAGCACAGACGCCAGGCATCCGCCATCCGGACCCAGAGCCAGGTTATCCGGGATCTGGTGAACGACCTGAACCTGACCATGCGCCTGGACTGTGAGATGCAGGCCCTGCGGAAGGAGATTATTCAGCCCTCAGCCTTCCTGCGGCAGACGGCGGCAGACTTTCTCAACGGCGGCATGGGCTCCGGCTTTGATGTTGAGATGGAGCTGCCGGAGACGCCTCTGCCTGAGGTTAAGGCCGATCCCTTCCTGCTGCGGCGGGCGGTGAACAATCTGCTCAGCAACTGTGTGCGGCACAATGCCGCCGGCTGTTCCATTCGCCTGGGGGCCAGGGCAGAGGGAAAGGAGCTTCTCCTATGGGTGGAAGGGGGAAGTGCGGAGGGCGCGCTGCGGCCGGACGCCTCTCAGCCGCTGGAGCCGGACGGCGGGGCCGCTCATGGAACCGGCCTGCGGCTGGTGGCCCAGATCGCCGCCGCCCATGGGGGCAAAGCGGAATTTCACAGCGGCACCCCTTACCGGTGCGAGCTCCGGCTGCCGGTAAAACAATAAAGCCCGGGACAAGGAAAAGCACATTGGCAGGACGGCAAAACGCCGTCTGCCAATGTGCTTTTTCTCCGTTGCGCCGATAGCATCTGTTATATGCGCAGCGCCTCCAGCTTTTCCTGATCCAGAATGGTCACCATGCCTCGGGACAGCCTCACCATGCCAGCGCTCTGAAAGTCGCGCAGCGTGCGGGTGATCACCTCACGGTGGGAGCCCAGGTGGTTGGCGATGGTCTCGTGGGTGATCCTCAGCTCGCAGGTCCCTTCAATAGAAGCTTCCTGCAGCAGAAAGGCGGCCACCCGCTTGTCCAGGCTTTTCCACATAAACTGCTCCATCCGGTTCATGACCTCTGAAAACCGACTGGCCATCAGTTCGTTGGTGTAATTGGCCACCGCTGCGGACTCAGCCATGAGCTTTTGATAGACCTCCGACGGGATGCTCCAGAACTCCGTGTCCTTTTCTGCCTGTATAGTCATGTCAAACTGGATGGCGCTGATGACGCAGGGTGCACAGAACAGACAGATGTCCCCGTCAAACAGGCGGTAGATGGTGATTTCCCGCCCCTCTTCCGAGTATACAAGGGCCCGCAGCTGTCCGGCCCGGATCAGCAAAAGCCCGGCGCAGTCCGCGTTGCCGCCGCGAACGATCGTGCCTCTTTTCACGGATTGAAGGGCCAGTGAGTCGAGGAGCTGGCGCTGCTGGTAGGGTTGAAGTTGGTCCCAGATGGGAAAACAGTTCTGAAAGCTCATCTTGTGCCCTCCTCATGGTGTCCCCAGTATAAGGGACGGGGACAGCTGCTGTCAACCGTGGGGAAGGGAGAATGCACGAGCGCCTTCCGGGTCCATCCTGCAAATTATTTTCATAAAAATGTCCCCAGGGTGATCTCATCACAGACAAAGGCCATGTTTTCTAGTATAGTAAACACAACTTAGACAGGTCTTTGGACTGGTCAATTTAACTGTAAGGAGGTCTTTTATATGAGAAGTATCACCACATTGGATCTGCAGTACGCCCACCGCTTTTACGGGTTCAAGGGCGAAGCCCAATATCTCCACGGCCACACCGGCGTGCTGACCATTGAAGTGGAGGACACCATTGAGTCCGGCGTCAACATGGTGTTCCCCTGCAACGAGATTCAGAAAACTGCCTGGGAAGTTCTGAAGAACTTTGACCACGCGCTGATCCTGCGGGAGGACGACCCCCTTCTGCCTGCGGTCCTGAAGGTCTATGAGGAGCAGGGCATCCGCAACGGCGCTCCTCAGAACCAGATGAAGGGCCCTGCCTTCAAGACGGAACTGGCCACCGCTTATCCTGAGTGCCGCCTGGTGGTCACCAAGGAGACCCTGACGGTGGAGGGGATGATCAAGATTGTCTACGACCTGCTGAAGGACAAGCTGAACATCGCCAAGATTACCTTTACCAGCGGCGTTAACGCGGCCTCGGCGGAGTTTGAGACCCACAACCAGATCGACCGCTGCCCGCTGTGCGGCATCGCCCTGAATGAAAACGGCGTCTGCCCCAAGTGCGGCTATAAGAAGGGATAATTTCCGCCCGCTGCGGATATCCCGGAAACTGACACAGCAATGTCTTTGCGATGCGCCGGATCCGGAGCTTTCCCGGGTCCGGCGCCTTTTTCCTCAGGAGGTCACCAATCATGCGCAAGAAAGGGTTTTCTCTCCTGATTGCTTTGGCGCTGGTGCTGAGCGGCTGTTCCGCACCTCCCGGCGGACCAGAGAGAGGAGAGCAGAACAAGCAAAGGGCGGAAACGGGACATACTTCCGTATGGTCCAGTGAGGAGGGAGTGTATATGGATACGACAGAGAACGTCATCTATCTGGCAGGGGGCTGTTTTTGGGGCATCGAGGCCCTGATGCAGTCCATCCCCGGCGTGCTCGATGCCCAGAGCGGCTATGCCAACGGTACCGGCCGGGCCGACGCCGATTACCGGACGGTGTGTACCGGGGAGACCGGCTTCCGGGAAACGGTGCGGGTGGAGTATGATCCGGAGCAGGTCAGCCTGGATGCTCTGCTGTTGGCCTATTTCTATGTTATCGACCCCACGGTGGCAAATCGCCAGGGCAATGACGTCGGCAGCCAGTACCAGACCGGTGTGTACTACACCAACGACAAGGCTAAAGAGACGGTGGAGCGCATTGCGGATATCGAGCGTGGCCGCAGCAAGGCGTTTTTTGTGGAGATCGGCCCGCTGGTGAATTTCTACCCGGCGGAGGACTACCACCAGGATTATCTGGAGAAGAACCCCGGCGGTTACTGTCACATTCCCCGGGAGGAGATGGAGCTCTTTTCCCGGCTGCGCATTGACCCGGGCGACTACCAGAAGCCGGCCGCGGAGGTCATCCGGGATAAGCTGACCGCCGAGCAGTATCGCGTCACTCAGGAGAGCGGCACGGAGCAGCCCTTTGCCAATGAATTTTGGGATCAGTTTGAAAAGGGGATCTATGTAGATGTAGTCACCGGCGAGCCGTTGTTCTCCTCTGCGGATAAATTTGAGAGCGGCTACGGCTGGCCCGCCTTTTCCAAGCCCATTGAGTCCCCCGCCGTGGTGGAGCTTCCGGACGACAGCTTTGGGATGCGCCGCACCGAGGTCCGGAGCCGGGCGGGGGATTCGCACCTGGGGCATGTGTTTACCGGCGACCCGGAATCTCCCAACGGTGTGCGCTACTGCATCAACAGCGCCTCTCTGCGGTTCATCCCATACGCCGAAATGGAGGCTGAGGGATACGGATATCTGCTGGAGCTGTTTGAGAAATAGGCTGCTTGAAGATGGTTTGCCGCACCACATTTGATGTTCTATGCGCTTTTCTGTTTTCGTGTGACAGATGTAAAAAATGTGGAGTGCCTGTTGGGCGCTCCACATTTTTTCAATATTCGGGATGCTTACAGTTTCAGCTCTGTCGCCCAGGACTTCAGCTCTGCCTCATTCAGGCGGCCATTGAGCATCCGGCCATCCAGGATTTTGGCGCCGGGGGCGCTGGAGCGCAGCCCAGCCGCCGACTTGCCCAGACCGCTGCCGCCGGAGGTAGCGAAGAGAACGATGGTCTTTCCGGTGAAGTCATGAGCCTCCAGAAAGGTGTTGAGGATGGTGGGGGCCACATACCACCATACGGGGAAGCCCAGGAAGATCACATCGTGTCCGGCCACCGGGGCGTCGGTGTCGGCCAGGGCGGGGCGGGAGTGGGCATCCTTCATCTCCACGCTGGAGCGGGAGCCCTTGTCCATCCAGTTCAGATCGGCGCTGGTGTAGGGGACGGCGGGTTTGATCTCATAGAGCTCTCCACCCACGGTGTTTGCCAGAGCCTTCGCCGCCTTGGCGGTGGTGCCGGTAGCGGAAAAATAAGCGACCAATGCGTTCATGTGAATAGCCTCCTTACGCATTTTCTGACTCTATTGTAAATACGACGCTCAGAAATGTAAAATGCTCATTTTCTATTTCCAGCTATTCTGCAAAGGCATTGTGTCTTGCGGGAGCGGGGCGGCCTCCTGTGGGCCGTAGTTGCCAAACTGGGCGTGGTTGCCACCTCCCATGGAGTATCCGCTATGCGTGGAGTTTTATAGCAAACCCGCATTTTCCGCTGTTTTTTACCTCGTATAACGCTTCATCCGCACGCTTGAACGCTTCGCTGTACTTATCGCCCTTTTCACAGCGGCAGCCACCAATACTGATGGCCAGACCGCTCAGGGGATACTGATTTGACAGCACAGCCACCTGGCGGAGCACTTCCCGCACCTTGTCATTCAGAACAGCATCTGTAAGGAATTCGTCCACATAGATGATAAATTCATCGCCGCCAAACCGCCCGATGCAGTCCGTTTTCCGGAAGCAAGTCTGCAGCACCTCCGCCACCCGGATAAGAACCAGATCGCCATGGTCATGGCCATAGTTATCATTGACCTTTTTAAAATTGTCCAGGTCAACGATCAGCAGCGTGCCGTCGGATCGTTTGAGCCGTTTACGGATCTGTTTCATCAGATAGGATTTGTTCAAAAGGCCGGTCAGGGCATCCTGGCGAATATATCTGCTGTTGTGAAGATGCCGTATGATGAGCATTGTGGCGATGACCATGTTCAGGACGTTCAGGCCAAGTCCGAGGTTCATCAGGAGCATGTGTTCCTGGGGGATCAGATCCTCTCTTGGAATCGCAATGACCACGTTCCAACCGCTGCTCAGCTTACATGCATAAAGGTTGTAGTCCTCCTTAACCGACCCCGCATAGTGGGAGACTTCGTTTGACGTATCGGTCAGTATGTCCGCCTGAACGGTGCTGAGATCTATGTGCCCAATGGAATAGGCCAGTGTCTGATGGGGATCATAGACCAGTAAACCGTAGCCGTCTGCCAGTTCGGAAAAGCCCATCCAGTTCTCGCTGGTAAGATACACATCTATGGCAACCACATTGTGGATATCGGAAAGAGCAAGGGACATGGTGAACACATCCCGCCCGGTAACAGCATCCTGATACAAGTCGGAAAATACAATGGTACCCGGCGGTGCGGCTACCGCATTCGTATACCAGGATTTGGTCAGAAAATCGTAGTCATCGTCCCCCTTCCACGGATTTGCGGCAACGATACCGCCATCCAGAACGGCATAGATGTCCAGAACGTTGTTGCCGAACCGCTCGGTGATCTTCTCGCAGTAAGATTTCATCCACTGCTGCATCTGCGCCTCAGAGGTGTGCGCATCAACCATTTCGTCCAGATACTTCCCGGCCAGTTCCACGGAAAAGGCATATCCCTGCATCTGTGTTTCAATTTTTTCTATTTGAGCTTGGGCCAGGTAACTGCCATGTTTCATGGAGTTCTCCCAAAAAAGTCTTCTGGATTCCAGAATGAAATAGCCAAATATCATTTCTACGACCAAAAAGACCGCAATATATGAGATAATACCCAATCTCTTTTTCAATCCGGTTCTCGGTTCCATAGTTTATATCACCTCTCAGGGAATAAAATTTTGTTTGGTGAACCCCGGATTGCCCAAAGCACACAGCAGGGGGATGAACGTACCAGGAAAAATGACCTGAAGGGAACACAGGAAACTCCTGTTTT
>NHCFR00700__coassemble_993_pt1 | contig 41685 bp, 36 predicted proteins | sample NHCFR00700__metabat2_low_PE_032 | metagenome-assembled genome bin NHCFR00700
GGGGAACTGGCCTTTGTGCCCTGGGTGTACTGCGCCCTGGCTCAGGGCACGGACAAACAGAAAGAGTCCGCGGCCTGCACGCTGGCGGAAGTGCTGGCGGGGCTGTCCCTGGACGGGCTGGTGCGGATGGACCTGCGGATGCGGGAGACCACCTCCATGGAGTGGAGTATCCACTGGCGCACCCTGCGGTTGGAGGACCTGTTTGCCAAAAATCTGTCCCTGGAGGCGTGCCGGGCGGTGCTGGTGTTTTCCACCTTCCACCCCGACGGCTACATCCGGGAACAGGCGGTGGCCGCCCTGGGGACCCATCCCCAGGCCCTGCCCGCCGTGCTGCTGCGGTGCAACGACTGGGTGGCCCAGGTGCGGCGGGCGGCTCTGGAGAGCCTGAAACAGCTGTTGGATACGGCGGACGGGGGAGAGATCGCCGCCGCCCTGCCCATTCTGGAAAAGCTGCGGCGGAGTGGGCGGTGCCGGATGGACGATATCCTGCCCCTCTTTTTCCGGGCCTTCCGGAAGGACTCCAACCTGCTCCGGCTGGGGCTGGCCAGCGGGGACGTGCGGGCCCGGCGGCTGTGTATCTCTCTGCTGCCCGCCCTGGGGGAGCCGGATACCGCCTATCTCCTCGAGCGGGTGAAGCGGGAGCCCGACCCCTTCCTGCGCAAGCTGCTGTACCAGACCCTGCTGGGCCTGGGGGTGGAGAGGATGGCGCTGAGCCGCCGTTTTCTGGGGGACAAGTACCCGCCCAACCGGGTGCTGGCTCTGGAATACCTGGCGGAGCACGGGGTGGAGGACCTGTTCGAACAGGCCGTGGCCCTGCTGATGGACAAGAGCGGCCGGGTGCGGGAGGCGGCCCGGGAGGTGGTGGTTCAGGCTGACAAGGAGTTTGACCTGCGGCAGTTTTACCGGGAGCGGCTGTCCGTCCGGCCCGCCGTGGCCATCTTGGGCCTGGGAGAGACGGGAAACCGGGAGGATTGTCCGGTGATCGGGAACTTTTTGTCCCACCCTCAGCCCGCTGTGGCGCGGGCGGCCATGACCGCCCTCATGGGGCTGGACCCGGAGAGCTATGCAGGGGCCGTCACCGAGAAACTGGCCGCCGACCAGCCGGGGGTGGTCAAGACGGCGGCCCTGCTGCTGGCCAAATACAGAAATTTCGATCCGGGCCGGGTGTTTGCGATTTTACAGGCCAGCCCGGCGGAAAACACCAGGCTCAAGTGCGCCGCCCTGCTGTTTTGCGCCGGGAAGTGGGACCGGCTGACCTACGCCCTCACCCTGCTGGGGAGCGGGTATGAGAAGCTGGACCAGGCCTGCCGGAGGCAGCTGGAGGATTGGAGCCACACCTATAACCGCAGCTATGCCGTCCTGGGAGAGGAGCAGCGGCGGCGCATCCTGGCCCTGCTGGAGGAGAAGGGGGCGTACCTGCGCCCCGCCATGGTAAAGCAGCTCCGGTTTTTGAGCAAATAGGAAAAAGATTCCGCCGGATTCCGGCGGAATTTTTTTGTCCGGGGTGAAACAAAGGGGCCTGCTGCGTGGTGTAATAGACAGAGAAAGGAGGGAGGACCATGGCCTATACCAGGCAGGAGCTGGAGGAGTTGGTGAACCGCCACGCCCCGGCGGTGTACCGCCTGGCCTACGCCCGGACGGGCAGCCGGGAGGACGCGGAGGATGTGATGCAGGAGGTTTTTCTCCGGCTGCTCCGCCGCTCGCCGGAGCTGACCGGGGAGGACCATTTGCAGGCCTGGCTGCTCCACGCGGCGGCCAACTGCGCCAACAGCCTGCACCGCCGCCCCTGGCGGCGGCGGGAGCTGCCCCTGGAGGAGGACACCGCCCAGACGCCCCCGCCGGAGCACGACGAGGTTTTGACGGCGGTGCTGGCCCTGCCGGAGAAGTACCGGGTTCCGGTGTGCCTCCACTACTGCGAGGGGTACACCACGGCGGAGGTGGCGGGGATCCTGGGGAAGAAGGAGGCCACCGTCCGCACCTGGCTCTTCCGGGCCAGGGGACTGCTGCGGGATATGCTGACTGAGGAGGAGACCTATGAGCTTTAACAGAACGGACATCCGCCGGGCCCTGGAGGCCGCCGGCCCCACCCCGGCCCAGCTGAAAGACCTGACCGACAAACTGGAGGCGGCCCAGGAAACCACTGGCCGCCGCCGCCCGGGCCGCCGGGCCATTGCAGCCCTGGCCCTGTGCGCCGCCCTGGCGGTGACGGCGGTGGCGGCGGGGCCGTCAGTGTGGAACATTCTGAACGCGTATCTGGGGCCCTACGCCCCCTTTGCCCGGGAGATTACGGGCGCCGCCAGCGGTCAGGGCGTCCGGCTGGAGCTGGTGAGCGCCGTCAGCGACGGCTATACCGCCCAGATCTTCTATACCATTACCGACGAGGAGGGGGGCCGCTTTAACGCCGACCACACCACAGTGGCGGCCTGGCTGGAGGGGAGCAACCTGGGCGGGATGAGCATAGGCAGCCGGGTCGTCTCCTACGACGCCGGCAGCGGCACCCTGCTGCTGGAGGCCAGCGCCACGGGCATCGACACCAGCCAGCCCCTGGAGCTGGTGGTGGAAAAAATCGACCCGGCCTCCTACATGCTCCAGGACAGCCGCTTTCCGGCGGCGGTACCGGAGGAGCCTTTGGAGACCGAGACCACGGAGGACGGGGACGTGGTGCTGAGAGCGGGCCAGAACCCCCAGACCAGCCCGGACACCGACGTGGTGCGCATTTCCTCCGCGGGCTATGACGGGGCGGGGAATTTCCACATCCGCCTGGCATTCGCCGAGGGCATCACCGGTATGCTCCTGGCCAGGCCCTGCAACGCCGCCGGGGAGCCTCTGGCCCATGTTACCGCCACTGAGGTGGAGGGGGGCATGGACTGTGTGGCGGAGGACTTTGACCTGGCCGAGCTGGCGTACATCCAGGTGTACGGCCCCTACCGGGGTCCGGAGCCGGCCATCCAAGGGGAGTGGACCCTGCCCCTGGAGCTGGAGGCGGCGGAGCAGCAGGTGATCCAGGTGGGCCGGACCCTGGAGGACGGGGTGTATGTGGACCGGGTGGAGGTCTCCGGCATGAACATCGCCGTCTTTTTCCAAAGCGAGGACGTGGACTGGTTCACCCTCTGGGTCACTGACCAGACGGGGGAGACCCTGGGCGTGCCTCTGAACTACATGAACCGGCGTGTGGATGGGACGGACATGAGCTGTGGCCTGTGGCGCTTTGAGGAGCCCATGGACCTGGAGGACATCGCCTCCGTCACCTTCCTGGGGGAGACCTTTCCCCTGACCTGACGACAAAGAAACGGGAGAGGCCCGGCGACTGTGCCGCCGGGCCTCTCCCGTTTTACCGCCTGTCATCCAGGCCCAACAAGTAGTCCACGCTTACCTTGTAGTACCGGGCCAGCGCGATCAGCGCCTGGCTGGGGATGTCCAGCTTCCCATTCTCATAGCGGGAATAGGTGGACTGGCTCACCCGCAGCACTCTGGCCATCTCCGCCTGGGAGAGATCCCGGTCCTCCCGCAATTCAGCCAACCGTGGATACATTTGCATCACCCATACCCAGCATATCCCATGTGAAAACTGCATCTTGCATTTTATGCGGTTTTCGCATAAAATTGCATGGGGTGACCAAAATGTACCGGAACAGGAGCAAAAAGGGCCCCGGCGCCAGAAATGGCGCCGGGGCCGTTACAGGGGGGCTCAGTCCCCCTTGCCTACGAATTTATGGGTCTCGTTCACCGCCCGCTCCACGGCGTTGAGGATGTTCTCATAGCCGGTGCAGCGGCACAGGTGGCCGGAGATGAGCTTGCGCAGCTCGTCCCGGGTGTACTGCTTGCCGGAGCCCACGATCTCCACAGCGGACATGATGATGCCGGGGGTGCAGAAGCCGCACTGGACGGCGGCCTCCTCCACGAAGGCCTTCTGCAGCGGGGTGAGCTCCCCGTTTTCATTCTGCAGGCCCTCCACGGTGAGGATGGTCTTGCCCTGGGCCCACACCGACAGGTAGATGCAGGAGTCGATGGCCACCCCGTCCACCAGGACGGTACAGGCCCCGCACTCGCCCACCTCGCAGCCCTTCTTCACGCTGGTGAGGCCCAGCCGCTGCCGCAGGGTGTCCGCCAGGGACTCCCGGGGGTCGATGCCCAGCTCCACCGGTTTATTGTTCACGGTACAGCGCAGAATTTCCATCATACGGCGGCGCCTCCTTTCCGGGCGGCCTCCCGCAGGGCGCGGCCGGACAGCTCTTCCACCAGCTGGAGCCGGAACTCCCTGGAGGCCCGCCAGCTGGTGCGGGGGTTCACGTCCTGAAGGGCGGCCTTGCCGATCTGCCCGATGGCCTCCTCAATGGGCAGGCCGGACACCGCCGCCTCGGCGGCGGGAGCGCGCATGGGCACCGGTCCGGCCACGCCGAAGGCCAGCCTGACGGTCTCGGCAGTCTGTTTGTCCGCGCTCAGCTTCACCAGGCAGCTCACCCCCAGGGTGGCAATGTCCATGGCGTTGCGCATGGCGTACTTGATGTAGTGGCCGGTAAAGCCCTCGTAGTTTTCCCGGGAAATGAGGATCTTCACCAGCAGCTCGTCCTGGGCCAGGTCCACCTTGCCCACGCCCTTGTACCACTGGGAGATGGGTACCTGCCGCTCTCCCGCCGGGCCCCGGACCACCAGCACCGCGTCCAGGGCGGTCAGGGTGGAGGCCGAATCGGCGGAGGTGATGCCGTTGCACACGTTGCCGCCGATGGTGCCCGCCGCCCGCAGCTGGGGCCCGCCGGCCATGTCGGTGGCCTCCCCCAGCACGGGGATCTTCTCCCGGATCACGCCGCTGAAGGTCACGTCCCGGAAGGTGGACAGGGGGCCGATCTCCACGTCGCCGTTGGCGGCCAGGGTGATGCCCCCCAGCTCCTGGCCCAGCTCGTGGATGGACACCAGGGAGCAGCCGGCCAGCTTGCCCTCCCGGATCTTGATGAGCACGTCGGTGCCGCCGGCGATGACCAGGGCCTCCGGATTTTCCTGGAGGGCCCGGATGGCGTCGGCCACCGAGGTTGCCTGATAAATGGAGCCGATATCATACATGGCCGATCAGCCCTCCTTTCGTAAATTCCTCCACCAGCTTCTGGGGGGACAGGGGCAGGGAGTTTACCGCCACGCCGGTGGCGTTGAGCACCGCGTTGCGGATGGCGGGAGCCACCGGGATGGCCGGAGGCTCGCCCAGGGCCTTGTTGCCGAAGGGGCCGGAGGGGTCGTCGGTCTCCACGAACAGGGCGGTCAGGTCCGGGTGGTCCATGGAGGTGGGCATCTTGTAGTCCAGCAGGTTGCCGTTGAGCAGCCGCCCGGTCTTGGGATCCAGCTTCATCTCCTCGCTGAGGGCGTAGCCGATGCCCATGGACATGCCGCCGTGGACCTGGGCCGCCGCCAGGGCGGGGTTGATCAGCTTGCCCGAGTCGTGGACGTTGATGAGCCGCAGCACCTTCACCTTGCCCAGCGGTATATCCACCTCCACCTCGGCAAAGCAGCAGCCGAAGGCGAAGGTGTTCTCCTTGCAGTGGTTGGTGTCCTCGGCGGAGATGTGGACGGAGTGCTCCAGGGAGTAGAAGGCGGTGGTGGCCAGCTCGGCCAGGGAGATCAGCTTTTCTCCCGCCCCGTCGGTGATAAACCGCTCCGAAATGGTGAGACCCTTGGCCTCCGGGAAGAGCTCGGCGGCGTAGGCGAGCAGTTTTTCTCTAAACTCAAGACCCACCTTCTTAATGGCCTTGCCGGTGACGTAGGTCTGCCGGGAGGCGTAGGCCCCGGTGTCAAAGGGGGCGGTGTCGGTGTCCTGGAAGGAGACGATGTGTACGTCCTCGGTGGGGATGCCGATGGCTTCGGCGGCCATCTGGGAGAACACGGTGTCGCCGCCCTGGCCGATCTCGGTGGCCCCCAGCTGGAGCTGTACCGTGCCGTCCTGGTTGAGCACCATCCGGGCGGAGGAGGTTTCCAGGGAAATGGGGTACACGCCGGTCTTGTAGGAGAAGCAGGCCATGCCCACGCCCCGGCGCACCGGGCCGGTCTGGTCCTTGTACTGTTCCCGCAGCTCGTCCCAGCCGATGGCCTGGGCGCCCTTCTGGATGCATTCCTTCAGGCCGGTGGAGTGGCAGGTGATGCCGTTGAAGGGGTCCACATACCCCAGGGGCATGATGTTCTCCAGCCGGAATTTCAGGGGATCAAAGCCAAACTGGAGGGCCATGTCCTCCATCATACACTCGGCGGCGAAGTTGCACTGGGGGATGCCGTAGCCCCGCATGGCGCCGGGGGCGGGGCGGTTGGTGTAGACGGTGTAGGCGGTGGAGTGGTGGCCGATCCGGTCGGGGTAGAGCTGCCGGAAGCCGGTGACGGCGTTGGCCACGATGGCGTTGCCGTGGGAGGCGTAGCCCCCCTGGTTGGACACGGCCCTGCAATACCGGGCCATGAGGGTGCCGTCCTCGTCCACCGCCGCGGCCACGTCGAAGGAGATGGGGTGGCGGGAGCGGGTGTTCTGGAAGGTCTCCTCCCGGCTCACGTCCAGCCGGACGCAGCGGCCCCCCACCTGGGTGGTGAGCCAGGCGTTGAGGGGCTCGTAGAGCACCTCCTGCTTGTTGCCGAAGCCGCCGCCGATGTAGGGCTTCACCACCTGGATCTGGCCCCAGCCGATGCCCAGAGCCTGGCCGATGACCCGGCGGACGATGTGGGGGATCTGGGTGGAGGTGATGACGTGGATACGTCCGGCCTCCATCCAGGCGAAGGACACGGGGTTTTCAATGTGGCAATGCTGGACCTGCTGGGTCTCATAGTGGCCCCGGAACTGGTGGAAGGACGGGTCGGCCAGCGCCTGCTCCACCGTCTCATACCGGCCGTCGGTAATGGGGGTGCGCAGGTCCATTTTGGCCAGGATGTTGTCCGGCCGCTCCTCATGGATGGCTCCCGCCCCCTCCGCCATGGCCTGCTCCGGCTCCAGCAGGACGGGGTATTCCTCGTATTCCACCTTGATGAGCTCCAGGGCGTGCTGAGCGGTGAGCTCGTCCTCCGCCACCACGGCGGCGATGTCGTCGCCGTAGATGCGCACCCGGCGGTTGAGCAGCTTCCGGTCGGACACGTCCTGGTGCTTGGGATCCACGCTCCAGGGATGGCCGGGGGTGGGGTACTGAATGTCCGGCACATCGAAGCAGGTGAGCACCTTCACCACCCCGGGCAGGGCCTGGGCGGCAGAGATGTCCATGGACTTAACCCAGCCGTTGGCAATGGTGCTGTGTAAGATCTTGGCCTCCAGCACGGGCCGGGGGCACAGGTCGTCGGTGTATTTGGCGCGGCCGGTCACCTTGTCGACGGCGTCCACGCGGGGGATGCTTCTCCCGACTTCCATAAAACGCACCTCCTTTATCATGCCTCCAGTATACCTTACCGGTGGGAAAAAAGGAAGGTCTAACTTTTCCTGGGGTGACAGAAAGCGGCAGAAGAAAGAGTTGACAAGAAACATTTTTTGGGCCACAATTTTCGTGGTGTAACTTTTGAGAGAGGAAAAGGGTGACTTACCTTGTTTCAAATCGCAGTTTGTGACGACATACCGGAAATTGTCCGCCAGGTCTGTTCCGTTCTGGAGGGCTCGGCCCTGGGCGGGCAGATCCACATAGACGACTACGGCTCCGGCGCGGAGCTGGCCCAGCGGCTGCGGGCGGGGGCGCGGTACGATCTGCTGATTCTGGACATTGAGCTGGACGAGGTGGACGGGGTATCCATCGGCCATCTGCTGCGGGATGAGCTGCGGGACTCTGCCGCCCAGCTCCTGTACATCTCCGGCCGGCAGCAGTATGCCATGGCCCTGTTTGACACCCGGCCGCTGAATTTCCTGCTCAAGCCCCTGAACGAGGCAAAGCTGCTGGACTGCGTGGCTCAGGCCATCCGCCTGGCCCGGCCGGGGGAGGCCCAGCTTACCGTCCTGGTGAACCGCAGCCCCCAGACCCTGGCGGTCCGCAGCGTGCGCTATATCGAGAGCTACCATAAGCGGGTCACGCTCCACACCGCCCAGGGGGAGCTGGTGTGCCGGGACAAGCTGGAGAGCCTGGCCCGGCAGCTGCCCGACGCCCTGTTTGTGCGTATCCACCAGTCCTTCCTGGTAAACATCATGTACGTCTCCCGGGTGCAGTACGACCGGCTCACCCTGGACGACGGCACCCAGCTGTCGGTGAGCCAGTCCTACCGCCGGGCGGTGCGCAGCCGGATGATGAAAGCCGCCCCCTGGCAGGACGGGCCGGAAGGCGATGGATTTGGCCCTTTGGCCGACGGAGTTGGCCGGTAGGGTGGACGGATTTCCTTGTACATTGCTATAATATCGCCACCGCAAAGAGAGGGTGAACATATTTGAAACGATTCAACATCACTGTACAGGGAAAACCGTATGACATCCGTCTGCGGGCCTATTCCGTGGAGATCAACGGAACCCGGTATAAACTCCGCAAGCTGCCCACCCGCAGGGTGATCTTTCTCACCATGGAGATAGACCTGCCCATTGAGGGGGCCAGCGTGATGCTGGTGCCCGGCCTGGTGTCCATGGAGCTGGTGGTGGACGGGGTTTACGTGCGCAGCGGCAAGCCCTATACCCCCATCGGGAAGGTGCCGGTGTGGGGCTATGTCTTCAGTGCCTTGAACTTGGTACAGATTATAAACGGCGCCATCGGCGCGCTGCTGGGTGTGTTGGGCATCTATCTGACCCTGCGGATCTCCACCGCGGAGGATATCCCCCTGCCGGTGCGGATTTTGCTGAGCGTGGCCTATCTGGTGCTCTCCTGGGTGGCGGTGATCCTGATTGCCGCCTTGCTGGTTATGGGCAGCGGGTATCCCACATATTACTAATAGGATTGATTCAGAAAGAAGGAGGGTATCGACCGTGACAGAGCAAAGACCCAACCCCCTGCTGAAAGTGGGCTGTTTCCTCTTTATTTTCGGGGGAATCCTGTCCTGCCTGGTAAGCGTGGCGACCTATCTGACCACCATAGGCACCATGCTGGACGTGGACGACGCCACCTATGATTACATCAACCAGGCCGCCCTGGAGCAGACCGACGGCATGTTCGGCGGCCAGGAGATCATGGGCGTTGTGTCCGGCATGGTCTTCGTCATGTGCGCCATCGCCGTCATCATGCTCATCCTGGACCTGATCGCCGGGCTGATGGGCCTGTCCCGCAGCCGCCGGCCGGAAAAATACGGCTTTTTCCTGGGCTGGGGCATCCCCCTGCTGGTCATCGGCGTACTGGGCACCCTGATGGGCGGCATCTTTACCCCGCCCGCCCTGGTGGGCATCGTGTGCGGCGTGGTGGCCCCCATTCTGTTTATTGTGGGCGGCGTTCAGCAGAACAAGCTCCACAACCAGAACACCACCCCCCGGTTTTGATGGGATCTCCGCGGCGTCCGCCGCGATCCAAACCTATGATTGATGATTGAGAGGAGAAAGAACATGAAAAAGCGCATTGTATCCCTGGCCATGGCCGCCTGCCTGGTCCTGTCCATGATGGTGACTCTGTCCGCCTGCGGCGGCAAGCCCACCCTGGAGGAGTACTACAACTCCGACGCTATGCAGACCATCATTACCGCCGCCGTCTCCCAGTACGAGGCCCAGGGCGTGGAGTGCTCCGTCACCGCCTCCGGCGACGAGCTGCGCTACGACTTTACCATCGACATCCAGACCACCGAGGAGGAGCGGGCCATCTACGCCGAGACCCTGGAGTCCCAGATGCCCGCGGATTACCAGGAGTTCATCGACGAGGCCAAGAGCATCAAGGACTCCGTCTCCAACGAGACCGTCACCGTGGTGGTTACTTACTACGACGCCGACGCCAACGTGCTGTACACCCAGTCCTATTCCTCCGACGGCTGATTGCCGCCGTGCTTCCCCAACCGGGACGCCGCCCTGTGGCGGCGTCCCGGTTTTTTGTATCCCCGGCGGGGCAGAATTGTCTTTGATTTCCGGCCGGGCTGTGCTATCATGGGGGTATCATCACCAACGGAATAGGAGGCGTTTGCATGATCGACCTGACCATAAACCGGGAGGCGCTGGCGCGCAACATCCAGAAGGCCCGGGAGAATCAAGTGGTGCTCCCCACCTACGAGAACATGAAGCACCCCGAGACCGTGCCGGAGGCGGTCCAGGCCCGGCTGAAGGGCGTGGGCCTGTGGGACGTGGACCCGGCCAACCTGTTCCGCATTACCTGGAAAAACCAGCCCACTCAGTCCGGCGGCCTGTATCAGGCGGTGCCCAACTACATCGAGCTGCCCCCCGCCCTCACCGGCGTGCCCGCCCGCATCGTGGCCCTGGTGGGCAAGTGGTTCCCTACCGGCTGCCACAAGGTGGGGGCCTCCATCGGCTGCCTGCTGCCCCGGCTGGTCACCGGCCAGTTTGACGCCACCTACCACCGGGCAGTGTGGCCCTCCACCGGCAACTACTGCCGGGGCGGCGCCTTCAACTCCAAGCTGATGGGGGTCAAGTCGGTGGCGATCCTGCCCGCCGGCATGAGCCGGGAGCGGTTTGAGTGGCTCAGCCAGATCGCCGGAGAGGTCATCGCCACCCCCGGCTGCGAGTCCAACGTGAAGGAGATTTTTGACAAGACCTGGGAGCTGCGCCAGGAGCCCGACTGCATGATCTTCAACCAGTTTGAGGAGATGGGCAACCACCTGTGGCACTATCAGGTCACCGGCTCCGCCATCGCCGAGACCTTTGAGGCCATACGCCGCCCCGGCGACAAGCTGGCGGGGGCCTGCTTCACCTCCGGCTCCGCCGGCACCATCGGCTGCGGGGACTACCTGAAGGAGGTCTACCCCCAGATGAAGCTGGCGGTGGGGGAGGCCCTCCAGTGTCCCACCATCCTGGAAAACGGCTTCGGCGACCACCGCATTGAGGGCATCGGGGACAAGCACATCCCCTGGATCCACAACGTCAAAAACACCGACATGGTCATCGCCATCGACGACGAGGACTCCCAGCGGCTGCTGCGGCTGTTCAACGACCCGGCGGGCCTGGCCTACCTGAGGGAGGCCGGAGTGGCCGAGGAGACCCTGGACCAGCTCTCCCTGCTGGGCATCAGCGGCATTGCCAACGTGCTGTGCTGCGTGAAGCTGGCCAAGTACTACGAGCTGACCGGGCGGGACGTGGTCTTTACCGTCCTCACCGACTCGGCCGACATGTACCGCTCCCGCATCTCCGAGCTGGAGGAGCAGTACGGCCCCTACTCCCACCGGGCCGCCGCCGTGGACCACGCCCTTCACCTGCTGGGCCTGCGCACCGACTCCGTGGCCGAGCTGAACTACTACGACCGCAAGCGGGTCCACAACCTGAAGTACTACACCTGGGTGGAGCAGCAGGGGAAGGACATGCATGACCTCAACGACCTGTGGTACGACGAGGACAAGACCTGGAAGGGCATCCACGGCCAGGCCGCCGCTCTGGACGAACTGATCAACGCCTTCAACGAGGAGACGGGCGTGCTCAAGAGCCTGTAAAAAGGAGGTTCCTCCATGAAATATGTCCTGGGCGCCAAGTGCGTCAAATGCGGCCGGGAGTATACCGCCGTCCCCGACCTCACCACCTGCGCCTGCGGGGGGATCCTGGACATCCAATACGACTACGCCGCCATCCGGCGGGACTGCTCCCCCAAAGACCTGGAGGGGAACCCCGACCGGTCCATGTGGCGGTACCGGCCCTTCCTGCCGGTGGAGGAGACCACCGCCCCGCCTCCGCTGCGGGTGGGCTGGTCGCCGCTGTACCGGGCGGACCGGCTGGCGGGGGAGCTGGGGCTCAGGACCCTGTACATCAAGGACGACGGCCTCAACCCCACCGCCTCCCTGAAGGACCGGGCCTCCGCCATGGCGGTGGCCAAGGCAAAGGAGGCGGGAGCAGACACCATTGCCTGCTCCTCCACCGGCAACGCCGCCTCCTCCCTGGCGGGGAACGCCGCCGCCGCGGGCTTTGCCACCTACATCTTCGTGCCCAGCCGGGCCCCCAAGGGGAAGGTGGCCCAGCTGCGCATCTTCGGGGCCACCGTCATCAGCGTGGACGGCTCCTACGAGGACACCTTTGAGCTGAGTCGCGCCGCCATCGACCGGTGGGGCTGGTACAACCGCAACGCCGCCATCAACCCCTACCTGTCGGAGGGGAAAAAGACGGTGACCCTGGAGATCATGGAGCAGCTGGGCTGGCAGGTGCCCGACTACATCGCCCTGTCGGTGGGGGACGGCTGCACCATCGCCGGGGCCTGGAAGGGCCTGAAGGATCTGTACGCCGCCGGATTTATTCCAAAACTGCCCCGGCTCATCGCCGTCCAGGCGGAGGGCTGCTGTCCCCTGAACCGGGCCATCCAGACCGGACAGCCCTGGCAGCCTATGGAGGAGAACACCCTGGCCGACTCCATCGCCGTGGGAGTGCCCCGCAACCCGGACAAGGCCCTCAATGCCATCCGGGAGTCGGAAGGGGTGGCGGTCAACGTGTCCGACGAGGAGATTCTCTCCGCCATGCGCCTGCTGGGCCGCACCCAGGGGGTGTTCGGGGAGCCCGCCGGGGTGACCGGCACCGCCGGGGTGAAAAAGGCCCTGGAGCTGGGGCTGATCCCGCCGGACAGCACGGTGGTGAGCATCGTCACCGGCAACGGCCTGAAGGACGTGGCAAACGGCATCAAAGCCGCCGGGGAGCCCATGCTGGTCAGGCCGGATATGGAGGCCCTGCTGGCCGCTTTTGCGGCTCACTACATTACACCCGTGGAAAGGAATCATTGATATGAACGTACGCGCCGCCAAGGTGGGAGTCTGGTTCTACATGCTCTTTACGCTGGCCAGCTTTGCCACCACCGTTATTCTCTACATCACCACCACCGGCATGGGCACCATTGCCATCGCCTTTCTGCCCCTGTGGATGGCCTACACCGTCTTTTCCCTCATCAAGAGCATCGCCGACCTGATTGGCCCCCAGCAGCGGGTGGCCAACTTTACCCGGATGATGGACCGGTGGGAGGACGCCTTTGAGAGCCGGGGCAAGGCCCTGCTGCTGCTGTTCTTCATGACCATGGCGGTGGGGGCCGTCAAAATGGCGGTGCCTGTGATTTTGGCTCAGTTCTGAGAGAGGGGGTTTCTTCCATGTCCATACTCATTCAAAACGGCACCCTGCTCTGCCCCGAGGGGCCGGTGCAGGCCGACCTGCGGGTGGAGGGGGAGCAGATCGTCCAGATCGGTCCCAACCTGCCCGTAGGGGACAGCCAGGTGATTGACGCCGCCGGAAAGCTGGTCTTTCCCGGCTTTATCGACACCCACACCCACTTTGAGATGAACAAGGGCACCATCCGGGAGACCGCCGACAACTGGGAGAGCGGCACCCGGGCCGCCCTGGCGGGGGGTACCACCTGCGTGCTGGACTTCGCCGAGACCCAGCGGGGGGCCTCTCTCCAGTCCGCCCTGGAGGAGTGGCACAGCCGGGCCGAGGGCCACGCCAACTGCCACTACGGCTTCCATATGACCATCAAGGACTGGGACAGCCGGATTCTGGAGGAGATCCCCCGGATGAGCGAGCAGGGGGTCACCTCCTACAAGGTCTATCTGGCCTATGCCAACATCCGGGTACCCGACGCCGTGGCCTATCAGGTTATCAAGGCGGTAGGGAAAGAGGGGGGTATTGTGGGCTGCCACTGCGAAAACGGCGACCTCATTGACGCCGCCATCGCCGAGCTGAAGGCCGCCGGCAAGCTGTCCCCCGCCAGCCACCCTCTGTCCCACACCGCCGTCATGGAGGCCGAGGCGGTGGACCGCTGGCTGGCCCTGGCCGAGCAGGCGGGCTATCCGGTGAACGTGGTCCACCTGTCCACTGCCCGGGGGCTGGAGGCCGCCCGGCAGGCCCGGAACCGGGGCCAGAAGGTGTACCTGGAGACCTGCCCCCAGTACCTCACCATGACCGAGGAGAAATACCATCTGCCCGGTTTTGAGAGCGCCAAGTATGTCTGTGCGCCCCCTCTGCGGCCCCAGTCCGACGTGGATGCCCTGTGGCAGGCCCTGGAAATCGGCGAGATCGACACCATCGGCACCGACCACTGCTCCTTCAATTTCCACCCCACCAAGGAACTGGGGAAGGACGACTTCTCGGCCATCCCCGGCGGCATTCCCGGCGCCGAGCACCGGCCCGCCCTGATGTACACCTACGGGGTGCGCTCCGGCCGCATTACCCCCCATCAGATGATGCTGGCCCTGGCCCAGCATCCCGCCCAGCTCTTTGGCATGTTCCCTCACAAGGGGGCCCTGCAGGTGGGCAGCGACGCCGACATCGTGATTTTTGATCCGAATAATACCTGGCGGATTACCGCCCAGGCCCAGTACCAGCGGGTGGACTACACCCCCTATGAGGGCATGGAGATGGCGGGCCGTACCGACACCGTGCTCCTCAGCGGCCAGGTGGCCGTGGAGGGCGGCAAAGTAGTGGCCGAGGGCCTGGGCCGGTACGTCCACCGGGGCCCCGCCCAGTTCTGGCGTTGAGAGTGGGCGGCGTGCTGCTGGCCTCCGGCCAGGGGAAGCGGTTTGGCTCCAACAAGCTGCTGATGGCGGTGGAGGGAGTGCCCCTCTACCGCCGGGCCATGGACACCCTGGCGGGGGCCGGGCTGGACCGGCTGGCGGTGTGCTCCCCCTACGGGGAGATCCTGGAGGCGGGGGACCAGCTGGGCTTTCTCCCCCTCAGAAACAGCGGCGCGGCGGAGGGGATCTCCGCCTCCGTGCGGCTGGGTCTGTCCGCCATGGAGGATCTGGACGGCGTGCTCTTTTCGGTAAGCGACCAGCCCTATCTGACTACGGAGAGTATTATCAGGATGCTGGATGTCTTTCGGGAATTGAAAACCAGCCTGTGCGCCCTGTCCTGGCGGGGGCGCCGGGGGAATCCGGTAGTCTTTCCCCGGGACCTGTTCGGGGAGCTGGCCGCCCTCACCGGCGACGTGGGGGGCGGAGCGGTGATCCGCCGCCACCCGGAGCGGCTGATTCTGGTGGAGGCCGCCTCACCCCGGGAGCTGGCCGACGTGGACACCCCGGCGGACCTGCTCCCATAGCAAAAAACAAGCCCCGCGGCTTTGCCGCGGGGCTTGTCTGATGTATGGGGTAGAATCAGCACATGGGCTTGAGGTCGGGGGAGACGATCAGTTCGGCGTCGGTAGCGGCCTGGATCTGCTCCACGGTGAACTCGGGGTTGTACTCCACCAGCTCCAGACCCTTGTCGGTCACGTTGATCACGGCCATCTCGGTGATGATCTTGGTGACGCAGTGCACGGCGGTGTAGGGCAGGGTGCACTTCTTCAGGATCTTGGGGTTGCCCTTGGCGGTGTGCTCCATGGCCACGATGACTTCCTTGGCGCCCACCAGCAGGTCCATGGCGCCGCCCATGCCGGGCATCTTCTTGCCGGGGATGATCCAGTTGGACAGGGAGCCCTCCTGATCCACCTCCAGGCCGCCCAGGATGGTGGCGTTGACGTGGCCGCCGCGGATGAAGCCGAAGGAGGTGGCGGAGTCAATGTAGCAGCCGAAGACGGCGGCCTGGGCGGGGGAGCCGCCGGCGTCGATCTTGAAGTGGGGGTCGGCCTCCTCGGCGGTGGGCTTGGCGCCGGTGCCGATGATGCCGTTCTCGGACTGGAGGATGACCTCCACGCCCTCGGGCAGGTAGGCGGGAACCAGGGTGGGCAGACCGATACCCAGGTTGACCACGTCGCCGTCCTTCAGCTCCTGGGCCACACGCTTGGCGATAAAGCCCTTGATCTCAGACTTTTCCATTACGCATTCCCTCCATCCACGATGTAGTTGACAAAGGCGCCGGAGGTAACCACGTTCTCAGGCTCGATGTCGCCGATCTCCACCAGGTTGTCCGCCTCGCAGATCACCACGTCGGCGGCGGTGGCCATGACAATGTTGAAGTTGCGGGTGGTGCCCTTGTACCAGACGTTGCCGAACTTGTCCACAGTGTGGCCGTTGATGATGGCAAAGTCGGCGTGAACGGGCTGCATCAGCAGGTACTCCTTGCCGTTGATGGTCTGCTTGCCCATGCACAGCGGGGAGTCCTCCACGATGGTGCCCACGCCGGTGGGGGTGAGCACGCCGCCCAGACCGGCGCCGGCGGCCCGGATCATCTCGGCCAGGGAGCCCTGGGGTACCAGGTCCACCTGCAGGGTCTTCTCCACCATGTTCTGGGTGCCCACGTCGGGGGTCATGCCCACGTGGGTGGCAATGACACGCTTGACCTGCTTGTTGTGGACCAGCTTGGCCATGCCGTAATACTCCTCGCCGTGGGGGCCGGTGGCCATGCCGCAGTCGTTGCCGATGATGGTCAGGTCCTTGGTGCCCTTGTTGGCCAGGGCCTCGATGACCTTATGGGCGCTGCCGCAGCCCAGGAAGCCGCCGAACATGATGGTGGCGCCGTCGGGGATCATGTTCACCGCTTCCTCAATGGAAATTACCTTGTTGCGCACGATTGTTACCCTCCTGTATGTAAAATAAAGGGATTCAGGGAAGGTGTGCCGGAGGTTGTCCGGCACACCTTGTTATAATTTTAACACTTTTCGAAGATGGTGGCAACACCCATGCCGCCGCCGATGCACAGGGTGGCCAGACCCTTCTTGGCGTCGTCCCGCTTGGCCATCTCATGCAGCAGGGTGACGATGATGCGGGCGCCGGAGCAGCCCACGGGGTGGCCGATGGCGATGGCGCCGCCGTTGACGTTGACCTTCTCCATGTCGAAGCCCAGCTCACGGGCCACGGCCACGGACTGAGCGGCAAAGGCCTCGTTGGCCTCCACCAGGTCAATGTCCTCAATCTTCAGGCCGGCCTTGTCCATGGCCTGACGGGAGGCGGGCACGGGACCCACGCCCATGATCTTGGGATCCACGCCGCCCTGGCCCCAGCTCACCAGCTTGGCCATGGGCTTCAGGCCGTACTTCTCCACGGCCTCGCCGGAGGCCAGCACGATGGCGGCGGCGCCGTCGTTGATGCCGGAGGCCTGGCCGGCGGTGACCCGCTGCACGTGCTTGCGGGCGTCGGCCTCGTGAACCTGGGTGGGCTCAAAGGTGTGGACGATCTCGTCCTCCACGCCCTCGGGGCCGCAGGGGAAGGCGCCCTTCAGCTTGGCCAGGCTCTCCACGGTGGTGCCGGCGCGGGGGAACTCGTCCACCTTGAACTCCACCATTTCCTTCTTCTTCTTGATCATCACGGGCACGATCTCAGCCTCGAACTTGCCGGCCTTCTGGGCGGCCTCGGTCTTCTGCTGAGAGGAGGCGCCGAAGGCGTCCAGCTCCTCCCGGGTGATGCCCCACACGTCGCAGATGTTCTCGGCGGTGGTGCCCATGTGGTAGTTGTTATAGGCGTCCCACAGGCCGTCCTTGATCATGGTGTCAACCACCTTCTTGTCGCCCATGCGGGCGCCCCAGCGCTCATTGGGCAGGGCGAAGGGAGCGGCGGACATGTTCTCGGTGCCGCCGGCCACGATCACGTCGGCGTCGCCGGCCAGGATGGCCCGGGCGCCCTCGATGACGGTTTTCATGCCGGAGCCGCACACCATGCCCACGGTGTAGGAGGGCACGGAGTAGGGGATGCCGGCCTTCACGCTGACCTGACGGGCCACGTTCTGGCCCAGGCTGCCGGTGAGCACGCAGCCGAACATCAGCTCGTCCACCTGCTCGGGCTTCACGCCGGCCCGGTTCAGGGCCTCCTTCACCACGACGGCGCCCAGGTCCACGGCGGGTACATCCTTCAGACTGCCGCCAAAAGAGCCCACGGCGGTACGGCAGCAGTTGACAACATAGACTTCTTTCATGTACATAGACCTCCAGATGATTTTTTAATTTTTCCCATGCGAAAACACCCTTCGAGCAAGATTATACCTCCGCGTTTACGAAAAATCAACCGCGGGAGCAGGGGATTTTTGGTTATTTCCTGCACGGGAATGCCAAAGTTTTTCGCCGTGGCATTTTGCTTTTGTCAAAAATGCAAAAAGAAGGCAAAAAGGCGCTCCGCCGTGAGGCGGAGCGCCCAAAGGTGCCGGTCAACCTTCCATCATCTGGTATTCCGCATGAGAGGGCAGCATGGTGTCCGGGTCGATGCCGTACTTCTCCAGCACCGCCATGGTGTTTACCGCGCTCTTTTGGAGGGTGATGGTGATGGTGTGGGTATTGACCTGCGTGGCCGTACCGGCGGGAGCGGTGCCGGGAATCTCCACGCTCTGGTTTTCCTGAGCGGTTTCCGTCTGGCGGTAGGTCAGCTGCAGATCGCAGTAGCAGCAGTTTTCCAGCCGCTCCCGGTCCTCCAGCAGATAGCGGCGGCCCAGGTTGCCGGCGGCCAGGTCGGCCTTGGCAGCCGCCTCCAGCTCGGGGAGGGCCTCGACGGGCAGATACTCCTCGGAGTACAGGCCCCGGGATACCCCATCCCGGTACACGGAGGTGAGGACCGCGTCCACCAGCCGGCTGTCCTCCGACAAGCCGATAAAGTAGGCGTCCTCCGACAGGCCGGGAGCATTGAGCAGGGCCTGGAACATGGCGTCGGGAGAGTCGGGGTCGGTCAGGGTCTCGGTGGTCACCGGCAGGTAGTAGGACCGCTCCATGATCGAGCCGTCGGTAAGGATATAGGTCAGGTAGAGGTCCACGCCGTCTTCCGTCTGGACCTGCAGGCCGTCGGTCTCGTCCACCGACCAGTAGTTGCTCCACTGGTTGGCGGCCTCCTCCAGCCAGCCCTTCTCCTGGGTGATGCGCTGGTGGAGCTCCACCATCTGCTGGATCAGCTCCGGGTCCTCCAGGGTGTAGGTGTTCCAACGCAGATCGTCGTCCGGGTAGGAGCGCACGTTACTCAGGTAAACCCGCTCCACCTGGGCGGCGGCGGGGACCCGGCGCTCGAAGCCGAAGCCGTCCAGCTCCATCAGGTACATGGCGGCAGTCAGCACGGCCAGGAAGACCGCGCAGCCCTTCCAGCAGGGCTTGAACACCCAAAAGCTCTTGTGCAGCAGCATGGCGGCCACAAAGCAGCCGAAGGCGCCCCAGAGGAGCATCCACGCCAGCAGCATCCAGGCGCTGCGGGGCAGCAGGGAGGAGAAGATGTTGTCAAACAGGCTGCCCAGGGTAATGGAGCAGCAGAAGGCCACCCCGTACTGGAACACGGGCTTTACCCAGCCCACGCTGACCACGTCCCCGGCGCTCTCCAGCTGCCGGCGGCGGTACACCACCAGGGCCAGCCCGGCAAAGGCTACCCCCACCAGGGCCAGCAGGAACACATAGCCCAGGCCGGAGAAGTAGGCGCTGTTGGTCCCCGCGCCCCCATATTCGATGCCGGTGTGCTGGCCCAGGTACAGGATGGGGGTGAGCCAGGTGGCCACCTTTTCCATCCAGGTGGCGCCGGTAAAGCCGAAGAGGAACCGGCTGGCCATGTTCTGCATCAGGTAGCACAGCCCGGCGGCCAGGATGTTCAGGATGCCGTAAAAGGCGGGCAGGGCCAGAATGTGACCGGTGAACATGGCGCAGAACACGGCGAAGGAGTAGAAAAACAGATTGAGCAGGCTGACCACCACCAGCCAGGTAAACAGGCTGCTGAACATCAGGATGCCGAAGGCGGCCTCCACCACCACCGACAGCAGGAACACCGCCAGGTTGGGGACGATGAGAAAGGCCAGGCCCGACAGGTAGTTGGTGAGAAACAGCCCCTCCCGCCGCAGGGGCAGGGTGTGGAGAAATCCGGCGGAGCGGCTGGAGTAGAGGTAGGAGAACACCGCCATGGCGGCCAGGATGCCGAAGGTCAGGGAGAAAAGGACGGCGGTGCTGAGATAACCGCTGCAATGGTTCAGGGGAAACAGCCGGGCCTCACCCGGGCCCATGTATTCTCCGCTGACCAGCACGTTTACCGGCAGCAGCATCAGCCACAGAAACCCGTACAGCCCCCAGATGGGCCAGAACCGGGACAGGTTCTTGCGGAAAAGGGTGAAATTAAAGTACGATGTCGCGGACCGCATAGTCCTCACCTCCCAGCTCATAGATAAAGATCTCCTCCAGCGTCAGGGGCAGGGCCTCCAGCAGAATGGGGGCCAGCACAGCCAGCCGGTTGGTGACCTCGGTGGCGTTGCCCCGGACAATGAGGGTGTGGATGCGCCCCACCTGGGACACGTGGAGGACCTCCAGACCCTCCGGCAGCTGGGGCATCTCCCGCTCCTGGAACACCACCTGCATTTTCACCAGGTTCTCCTGCAGGTCGGTGAGGGAGCGCTCGATGAGCACCTTGCCGTGGGACAAGATCCCCACGTGGTCGCACACGTCCTCCAGCTCCCGCAGGTTGTGGGAGGACACCAGCACCGTGGTGCCGTGCTCCGCCACGTCCCCCATCAGCAGGCCCCACACCTGCCGCCGCATCACCGGATCCAGGCCGTCCACCGGCTCGTCCAGCACCAGCACGTCGGGCCGGCAGCACAGGGCCAGCCAGAAGGCGGCCTGCTTCTGCATGCCCTTGGACAGGCGGCGGATGGCCTGCTTTTCGTTGACGGTGGAAAACACGTCCTTCAGCGCCTCGTACCGCCCCTGGTCAAACCGGGGGTAAAAACCCTTGTAAAAGCGCATCATGTCCCGGGTGGAGGCCGACAGGAAGTAGTACAGCTCGTCGGGAATGTTGGCGATGCGGGCCTTGGCCGCCGGATTTTCATAGATGGGGTTGCCCTCCAGCAGCACCGAGCCCGAGTCCTGCCGGTAGATGCCGGTGACATGCCGCAGCAGGGTGGACTTGCCCGCCCCGTTGGGGCCCACCAGCCCGTAAATGGAGCCCCGGGGCACCGTCATGGTCAGCCCGTCCAGGGCCCGGAACCCGTCAAAGGTCTTGACCAGGTTTTTGGCTTCGATCATTGCCCTCTCTCCTCTCTGGCTGTCCTGCGTCCGGCGGCCTCCTCCAGCCGCCGGGCCAGCTCCTCCGCCGTCATGCCCAGGAACAGAAGTTCCGCCGCCGACGCGTCAAACTGCTTGAGCAGCCCCTCCCGCCGGGCGGTGTTCACGTCGGCCTGGGGGGAGGCGAAGGAGCCCTTGCCCGCCACGGTGTAGAGGTAGCCCTCCCGCTCCAGGGCCTCATAGGCCCGCTGGATGGTGTTGGGGTTGATGGCCAGGGAGGAGGCCAGCGCCCGCACGGAGGGCAGCTTATCCCCCGCCTGCAGGGCTCCCGTCACCACCAGATGCCGCAGGCCGTCCTTCACCTGCTCGTAAATGGGCCGGGCGTCCCGGTAATTGAGTTGGATCATGGTTCCGTCTCCTTTCGGAAACTGTATGATGTGAAGTAGTACAGTCAGTATACGCATTGGGGCCGGGAAAGTCTTTAATTATTTCTGACGTTTTCCTGTCGGTTTTGGATTTCCCCGTAAAACGGCAAATTTCCAGTGACAAGGCAGGCGGGAGGGGTTATAATAAACCCGAGTATTTACAGAAGGAGGGGGAGCGTATGCGGGAGGAAGCCTGGCAGGACTATCTGGACTGCGTGGGGGAGCTGCTGGCCACCCCCCAGGTGCAGGCCATGCGGGACATCCGCCACCACCCGGGGGTGAGCTGTTACGAGCACAGCGTGTTCGTCTCCTACACCGCCTTCCGGCTGGCGGAGCGGTGGGGGTGCGACCGGCGGGCGGCGGCCCGGGGGGGCCTGCTCCACGACCTGTACCTTTACGACCCGAAAAGCCTGCCCTCCTACCGCCAGTGCTTTGCCCACCCCATCGCTGCCCTGCGCAACGCCACGGCCCTGTGCGGTGGCCTGGAGCCGGCGGAGGCCGACGCCATCCGGGCCCACATGTGGCCCATGGCCCGCCACATGCCCCACTGCCGGGCGGCGGCCGCGGTGTGCCTGGCCGACAAACTGTGCGCCACAGCGGAGGTGCTGGGCTTTTGGCGGAGCGCCCGGCTGCGGCGGATGGCCCTGGCCATGCGTCCGGCGGCGGTGCACATTCGGTAAAGAAGGGGCAAAAATTTCCCCGGAAATTGTGGAAGGACACAAAGCAGGAAAAATAGTCTGGTTTTTTTGAAAAATCCAATGCTTTTTTCCCCGACCTTTGCTATAATCTGAACAGATGGTAAATCTTGAATCTGAGGTGAACCCAACTATGAGCGCAACTGGAGCGGTAATTTTTCTGCCCAGAGAGGGAAACGGCGCCTCGGTCATGCTGCAGGAGCTGCTGTTCGACCCCGCCGCCCGCTGGCTGGCCCAGTCCCTGAGCGACGCGGGGGTGGAGAGGTTCTTCGTGGTCTGCCACAGCGACGACCAGGAGAAGGCCCAGGCCTGCTTCCCGGAGGGAACGGAGTTTGTCACCGGCGTCAGCCAGGACGCGGTGGAGCAGCTGGTGGGCTTTCTGGCCACCCTGGAGGGCAAGGCGGTGGTGATCACCCGCCCGGTGCTGCTGGACTGGCAGGAGGCCAGGCAGCTGGTGACCGAGCCCAACATCAGCTCCCTGGACGACAAGGAAACCGGGGTGTACCGGGTGGACGCCGAGGCCCTGGCCGCCGCCCTGGGGGACGGCGTGGGGCTGGAGGACGCCCTGAAGGAAAATGGCGACAAGCTGGGGGGGCGCAGCGTGTGGTTCCAGGGGCGGTACGCCCTCCGCTCCGGCTGGGCCGGACGGATGGAGGCCGAGATGACGGTGCGCCAGTACGGCGCGCTGCGGCTGATGCGCTCCGGTGTGCGGGTGATGGACCCCAACGCCTGTTACGTGGGGCCCCAGGTCCAGGTGGGGGAGGGCGCCCTGCTTCTCCCCGGCACCATTCTCCGGGGCAGGACCGTCATCGGCAAAAACTGTGAGATCGGGCCCAACAGCATGGTGCGGGACTGCATCGTGGGGGAGGGCGTGAGCATCAACGCCTCCCAGCTCAACGAGAGCACCGTGGAGGACGGCGCCACCGTAGGCCCCTTCGCGTACATCCGGCCGGGCTGCCATGTGGGGCCCCATGTGAAGGTGGGGGACTTTGTAGAGCTGAAGAACTCCACCATCGGCGAGGGCACCAAGATCTCCCACCTGACCTACGTGGGAGACTCCGACGTGGGCGGCCACGTCAACTTCGGCTGCGGCACCGTGACGGTGAACTACGACGGCGCCCAGAAGTACCGCACCACCATCGGGGACAACGCCTTTATCGGCTGCAACACCAACCTGGTGGCCCCGGTGAAGGTGGGGGAGGGGGCGTACACCGCCGCCGGCTCCACCATTACCGACGAGGTGCCCGCCGACTCCCTGGCCATCGCCCGTACCCGGCAGACGGTGAAAAAGCAGTGGGCCGCCAAGCGCCGGGCCCGCAGAAGGTGAACTCATCCCGCTGGGGTGGAAATATAGAGATTTACGTGAGAGGATGTTTGAAGAAATGATTGCACACGGTAAGGACATCAAGATCTTTTCCGGCAATTCCAACCGCGCTCTGGCCGACGCCATCTGTAAGGAGATGGGCATGGAGCTGGGCAACGCCGAGGTGGGCGCTTTCTCCGATGGAGAGAACTTTGTCTCCATTTACGAGACCGTCCGCGGCTCCGACGTGTTTGTGGTCCAGTCCACCAGCTCCCCGGTCAACGACAACCTGATGGAGCTGCTTATCATGATCGATGCCCTGAAGCGGGCCTCCGCCGGCCGGATCACCGCCGTGATCCCCTACTTCGGCTACGCCCGTCAGGACCGTAAGACCAAGCCCCGCGACCCCATCTCCGCCAAGCTGGTGGCCAACCTGATCACCCGGGCCGGCGCCGACCGGGTGCTGACCATGGACCTGCACGCCAACCAGATCCAGGGCTTCTTCGACATCCCGGTGGACAACCTGCTGGGCTCCCCCATCTTCGTCCACCACTTTATGGAGAAGTACGCCGGCTGCCACGACGAGGTGATGGTGGTCTCCCCCGACGTGGGCTCCGTGGCCCGGGCCCGGGCCTTCGCCCAGAAGCTGGGCATGGGTCTGGCCATCGTGGATAAGCGCCGCCAGAAGGCCAACTCCTCCGAGGTCATGAACATCATCGGCGAGGTCCGGGGCAAGAAGGTCATCCTCTTCGACGACATGGTGGATACCGCCGGCTCCCTGTGCGGTGCGGCTCAGGCCCTGGTGGAGCTGGGCGGCGCTACCGATGTCATCGCCTGCGCCAGCCACGGCGTGCTCTCCGGTCCCGCCGTGGAGCGCATCCAGAAGAGCGTCATCAAGGAGCTCTACTTCCTGGACACCGTGCCCGCCAAGCAGGGCGTTTCCTGCGACAAGATCAAGTACCTCTCCGTGGCCCACATGTTTGCCGAGGCCATTGAGCGTATCTACGAAGAAGTGTCCGTTTCCAAGCTGTTCGTGTAAGCGGAAACGACCATACCGGGCAAAGGCGGGGGCGTTCCCCCGCCTTTGCCTGCGTTTGAAGGAGAACTTATGTTGTTTGGAAGAAAGAACACCTCCGGGGTGGAGTGGCTGCTGGTGGGCCTGGGCAACCCGGGGGACAAGTATGACAACACCCGGCACAACGTGGGCTTCGCCGCTATCGACCAGCTGGCCGAGGAACTGCGGGTACCGGTGCAGAAGCTGAAGTACCGTGCGCTCACCCAGACGGTGGAACTGGGGGGCGCCAAGGTGCTGCTCATGAAGCCCATCACCTATATGAACCTGTCCGGCGAGGCGGTGGGGGAGGCGGCCCGGTTTTTTAAAATCCCCGCCGACCACGTGCTGGTGCTCTCCGACGACGTCTCCCTCCCCGTGGGCAAGCTGCGTATCCGCAAGGGAGGCTCCGCAGGGGGGCACAACGGCCTGAAGAGCATCATCCAGCACCTGGGCACCGACCAGTTCCCCCGGGTGAAGATCGGCGTGGGAGAGAAGCCCCACCCTGACTACGACATGGCCGACTGGGTGCTGGGGAAATTTACCGGCGAGGACCTGAAAACCATTTCCCAGGCCATCCAGCGGGCGGGAAAGGCGGCGGAGTGCTATATCCACGACGGCCCCGACCAGGCCATGAACCGCTTCAACGGCTGAGCCGGCCTCCCCAAGGGGGGAGGTTATACCTGTGACTTCCAAATTTTTCAATTTTAATTGAGGTGTGCCATGAAACAACTGCTCTCCGCCCTCCGGGATATCCCCGAATACCGCGCCCTGACGGCGGCCGTTGACAACGGCGGCTGTCCGGTGGCCTTTTCCGGCCTGTCGGCGGTCCACCGGGCCCACTTTGCCGCCGGGCTCCACCAGGAACTGGAGCGGCCGGTGGTGGTGGTGTGCGCCGACGAGGGGGAGGCCCAGCGGATGGAGCAGGACCTGGCCGCCCTGGCCGGGGAGAAGGTGACCATGCTGTCCGCCCGGGAGTTCACCTTCCACAACGCCGCCGTGGTGTCCCGGCAGTACGAGCACCGGCGGCTTTCCGTGCTCCGGGCGCTGGCGGCGGGGGAGTGCCCTCTGCTGGTGTGTACGGTGGAGGCCATCCTCCAGCGCACCATCCCCAAGACTCTGCTGACCCAGGCGGCCCAGGTGCTCCGCATGGGAGAGCGCCACGATTTGAACGAGGTGGCGGACACCCTGGCCGCCGCCGGGTATACCCGGTGCCAGCAGGTGGAGGGGGTGGGCCAGTTCGCCCTGCGGGGAGGCATCCTGGACTTTTTCTCCCCCGCCCACCAAAAGCCGGTGCGGGTGGAGTTCTTCGGCGACGAGATTGACGCCATGGGCCTCTTTGACCCGGACACCCAGCGGCGCATTGAGAACATCAGCCAGGCAGAGCTGCTCCCCGCCGCCGAGGTGCTCCCCCAGTTCGCCCCCGGAGGCTTCGGCGGCCTGCTGGAGCTGCTGGACGGCCTCATTTCCCGGGTACGAAAGCGGAAGGGGAGCGACAAACTGCTGACCACCCTGGAGGAGGACCGGGAGAAGCTGGCCCAGGGGCTGAGCTTTCCTGCCATGGACCGCTATCTGGAGCTCATTTACCCCCAGATGGCCACGGCGGCCGACTACTTCCCGGAGGACGCCATCGTGGTGCTCAGCGAGAGCCCCCGGGTGGCCGAGCGGGGGAAAAACTACCTGTGGCAGCTGGAGGAGGACGCCAAGACCCTGCTGGAGCGGGGAGAGCTGGCGGGGGAGCTGGCCCGGCTGGCCCGCACCCCGGAGGAGCTGTGGGAGGTACTGGACCAGTGGCCGGTGTGCTGCCTGGACGCCTTCGCCTCCGCCCAGTGCCCCATGCGGCCCAGAACGGTGCTCAATCTGTTGGCCAAGCAGCTGCCCTCCTACGGCGCCAGCCTGGAGACCGCCGTGTCGGATCTGGCCCACTACGTCTCCGAGGGGTTCCGCACCGTGGTGCTGGTGAGCAGCGAGCAGCGGGCCCTGAATCTCCAGTCCCTGCTGCGGGAGCAGAAGATGACCACCGCCGTGGACTTCCAGCTCCACGACCTGCCCGCCTACGGCAAGGCGGTGATTGCCGTGGGGGGCGTCTCCGCCGGCATGGAGTACCCGGTGGGCCGGCTGGCGGTGCTTACCGAGGGCCAGTCCGCCCTGGGCAAGAAGCGCAAGAGCAAGCCGGTGACCAACCGGCAGAAGCTGGGCTCCTACGCCGACCTGTCCCCGGGAGACCTGGTGGTCCACGAGCACCATGGGGTGGGCCGATTCCTGGAGATGACCAAGATGACGGTGGACGGGGTGGAAAAGGATTTCGTAAAAATCGCCTACGCCGGTACCGACGTGCTCTACGTCCCCGCCACCCAGCTGGACCTGGTGAGCAAGTATATCGGCTCCGGGGAGGACGCCCAGGAGACCAAGAAGCTCTCCAAGCTGGGAGGCACCGACTGGGAAAAGGCCAAGACCCGGGCCAAGAAGGCGGTGAAGGACCTGGCCAAGGGCCTCATCCAGCTCTACGCCCAGCGGCAGCGGCAGCCCGGCTTCGCCTTCTCCCCCGACTCGGCCTGGATGAAGGAGTTCGAGGACCAGTTCGAGTACGCCGAGACCGATGACCAGCTGCGGTGCATCGCCGAGATCAAGGGGGACATGGAGCAGCCCCGGCCCATGGATCGGCTGCTGTGCGGCGACGTGGGCTATGGCAAGACCGAGGTGGCCTTCCGGGCCATTATGAAATGTGTACTGGACGGCAAGCAGGCCGCCATTCTGGTGCCCACCACCGTGCTGGCCCGGCAGCACTACCTGTCTGCCAAGCAGCGGTTCGCCAAGTACCCGGTGGAGATCGACGTGGTGAGCCGGTTCCGCACCCCCGCCCAGATGAAGGAGACCCTGCGGAAGCTGGAGCAGGGGAGCATTGACCTCTTGATCGGCACCCACCGGCTGTTCCAGAAGGACGTACGTTTCAAGGACCTGGGGCTGCTGGTCATCGACGAGGAGCAGCGCTTCGGCGTCCAGCACAAGGAGAAGCTGAAGGAGCTCTCCCGGCAGGTGGATGTGCTCACCCTGTCTGCCACCCCCATTCCCCGCACCCTGAATATGGCGCTCAGCGGGATCCGGGACATGAGTACCCTGGAGGAGCCCCCCCTGGACCGGCAGCCGGTGCAGACCTACGTGCTGGAGCACGACTGGGGAGTGCTGATGGACGCCGCCCGCCGGGAGCTGGAGCGGGGCGGCCAGGTGTACTACCTCCACAACCGGGTGGAGACCATCACCCGCACCGCCGCCCGCATCAAGGAGATGCTGGGGGAGGACGTGGAGGTGGCGGTGGCCCATGGCAAGATGAGCCAGGAGGAATTGAACGAGGTCATGACCCGCATGAGCGAGGGGGAGGTGGATGTGCTGGTGTGTACCACCATCATTGAGACCGGTATCGACATTGCCAACGCCAACACCCTCATCATCGAGGACGCCGACAAGATGGGCCTGGCCCAGCTCCACCAGATCCGGGGCCGGGTGGGCCGGTCCACCCGCCGGGCTTACGCCTACCTCACCTACCGCCGGGGGAAGGTGCTCACCGAGGTGGCCTCCAAGCGGCTGGGGGCCATCCGGGAGTTTGCCGAGTTTGGCTCCGGCTTCAAGATTGCCATGCGGGACCTGGAGATCCGGGGCGCCGGCAACGTGCTGGGCCCCGAGCAGAGCGGCTTTCTGCTCAGCGTGGGCTACGACATGTATCTCAAGCTGCTGGAGGAGGCGGTGCTGGAGGAGCGGGGCGAAAAACCCCAGCGGCCCACCGAGTGCGCCGCCGACCTCACCGTGGCCGCCTCCATTCCCGACCGGTATGTGCCCTCTCCCGAGCAGCGCATGGACCTGTACCGCCGCATTGCCGCCATCCGGTCTGAGGCCGACGCCGACGAGCTGATGGATGAGCTCATTGACCGCTACGGCGACCCGCCCCGGACGGTGAACAACCTCATTTCGGTGGCCCTCCTCCGGGCGGACGCCGCCGCTAACGGCATCTCCCAGATCGACCAGAAGGGGACCAACCTGAATTTCTACCTGGACGGCTTCGACCTCCAGCGGGTGTCCGCCCTGTGCGGCCTGGACAAATACCGCGCCCGGCTGTTGTTCTCGGCGGGGGAGAAGCCCTACCTGTCCCTGCGGCTGAAAAAGGGGGAGGACGCCCTGAAATTCGGCCGCAGGCTGGTGGAGGACTACGCCAAAACCGCCCCCGCCCCGGCGGAGTGAAATGTGAAATTTCAATGAATGGGAACCGGTACTTCTTGCCTGAACCGGGGAAATAGTGTACACTGTACCCTGCTGAACGCAAATAAGGAGGATTTGGAACGATGAATTGGAAGCAACTCCTGTGCGCGGGCCTGTCCGGCGCGCTGCTGCTGGGGGCCCTGGCCGGCTGCTCCGACCAGCCCGCCGACCCCACCCCCGCCGGTACCCCTGCCGCCGACGATATCGCCTACCAGACCGCCGGTATCACCCGGGACACGGTGCTCTACACCGCCGACGGGGAGGATGTGGTGGCCGACGAGTATCTGTACTGGCTGCTCAACGCCATCGCCCAGGCCAAGAACAGCGGCTACCTGGCCGACGATACCGCCTGGGAGGAGGAGATCGACGGCACCCCCACCAGCGACTACCTGAAAAAGTCGGCCCTGGACAACAGCAAGCTGTACGCCGTGGCCATGAGCAGGGTCAATCAGGAGGGAGTCACCCTCACCGACGAGGACCGGCAGAGCATTACCAGCCAGATGGAGAGCATGGCCTCCACCCTGGAAATGTACTACGGCGTCACCCTCCAGGAGTACCTGGACCAGCAGTGTATTTCCCAGGCCGCCTATGAGAAGCTGGCCTATGAGGTCCCCATGCTGGTGGGCGAGCTGCAGACCAAGTACACCGAGGCCGGGGAGCTCACCCCCACCGACGAGGACATGAAAAACATGATCGACACCGAGGGCATTTACAGCTGCAAGCACATCCTGCTGGCCTTCCCGGAGAATGAGGATGGCAGCGCCGTTACCGACGAGCAGAAGGCGGAGGTGAAGGCCCAGGCCGACGCCCTGCTGGCGGAGATCCAGGGGGCGGAGGATCCCATTGCCGCCTTTGACGCGGCCATGAACGAGCAGAGCGACGACGGCCGGAACCCGGAGACCAACGAGCTCTACACCCCCCAGGGCTACACCTTCCTGGCCGACGGCTCCATGGTGGACGGCAGCGGCAGCCTGGTGAGCCCCTTCGTCCAGGCGGGCATGGCCCTGGCGGAGGGCGAGCTGAGCCAGCCGGTGGAGACCGACTACGGCTACCACATCCTGCTGGGCCAGAGCGCCGACAACGAGGACACCCGGGCCGTGTACCCCAACTACGCCATGAACCGGCGCATCGACCAGTGGATGGCCGAGGCCAAGGTGGAGACCACCGCCGCCTATGACGCGCTGGATCCCAAGGCCTTTTACGACAACATGATCCAGCTTGCCGAGCAGTGGCAGGCGGAGAAGGAGGCCGAGGAGGCCGCCCAGGCCAGCGCCAGCCCCGCCGCCAGCGAGGCTCCCGCCGAGAGCGAGCAGCCCGCCGCATCCCCCGCCGCGTAACCGGCAGACCCGCCCCAGCCCGCCAAAAAAGTATGTACGGCTTTTTTGGCGGGCTGCTTTTATTACAACAATAGTTTGGAAAAAAGTAATTATAATTGGTAGTAAAAATCCAAAGTTGTGTCAGTCTATATCTAAAGTTTTGCAGGCGGGAATGGGAGGCACAATGGAGGAGCGAAAAAAGAAGCAGTGGCTGGTGCAGGTGGGGAGCCGGGTGTGGAACTGCCGCACCCAGCTGAACATGAGCCGGGAGAAGCTGGCCGAGGGGCTGGATATCACCCCCCAGTACCTCAGCGACATTGAGCAGGGGAAAAAGTGCATGTCCATGTCCATCTTTGTGGAGCTGAGCCAGGTGCTGGGGGTCAGTCTGGACTATCTGGCCTATGGCGCGCTGCCGGAGGACCCGGCGGTGGACCGGCTGGAGCGGCACCTGCGCCAGACCACCCCGCTGGACCGGGAGCTGGCCGCCCGGATGCTGCTGCTGGCCCTTCAGGCCGCCGAGGCCATGGGTCCGGAGGAGTAGCGGTGGGCGCCATGCTCCGGGTGCTGGTGGTGGAGGACGACCCCGGCACCCGCACCCTGCTGGCCGCCGCTCTGACCCGTCTGCCGGGGGTGGAGCTGTGCGCCGCGGCCGCCGACGGACTGGAGGGGCTGGAGCTGCTGGAGCAGCTGCGCCCCGACGCGGTGCTGCTGGACCTGATCATGCCCGGTCTGGACGGGCTGGGCTTTCTCCGGGCCCTGGACCGGAGCCGCCGGCCCGTGGTGGTGGTCACCTCCCAGGCGTCCAACCAGGCCCTGATCCGCTACGCCCTCTCCCTGGGCGCCAGCTATTACCTGGTCAAGCCCCTGAATTTCCAGACCCTGCCGCCGCTGCTGGAGGGCCTGTGCCTCCAGCCCCTGGTCCAGCGGGGGGTGGACCTGCTGGAGGCCATGGGCGCCAAGGGCCGGGGGGTGTGGGCAGCCGCACGGGCGGCCGCCGTGCTGGCCCGGGACGAGACCGCCCTTCTCAAACAGGCCTACGCCCCCACTATCGCCGCCGAACAGACCAACTACGCCGGGGTGGAAAAGAACATCCGGGCCATGGTGGACAAACTTCACCAGGCCGCCTCCCCCGGCTATCTGGCCCTGCTGGGAGATTGTCCCGCCGCCCGCCCCAACAACCTGGCCTTCCTCCACGCCCTGGCCAGGGCCCTGAGAGAGCCCGATTAAAGATTCTTTTTGCCCCCTGCCGGATTTCCCCCGTATCCGTCAGGGGGTTTTGCTATACTTGTCCACAGGAAAAAACTGGATGGACAAGGAGGGAGGACCATGGCACAGCGGCATGGACAGAGCGCCGGGCAGGTCCTGAGCGAGCTGGGGACCGACGGAGAACGGGGACTGAGCCGGGAGGAGGCGGAGCGCCGCCTGGCCCGGTACGGGCCCAACCGCCTGGAGCAGACCCGCCGCCGGAGTATCCTGCTGCGGCTGCTGGGGCAGCTGAAGGACCCCATGATCCTGGTGCTGCTGGGGGCGGCCGGGCTGTCCCTGTGGGCCGGGGGCGGGGAGGACTGGCTGGACGCGGCCATCATTCTGGGCATTGTGGCGGTGAACGCCTGTATTTCCCTGTCCCAGGAGGACAGCGCCCAGCGGGCCCTGGAGGCCCTGCGGCAGCTGTCCGCCCCCCAGGCCCGGGCGGTGCGTGGGGGCCGGGAGATTCGCCTGGAGGCCCAGAGCCTGGTGCCCGGGGATATCATCCGCCTGGAGGCGGGAGACCTGGTGCCCGCCGACGGCCGGATTTTGGAGTGCGCCGGACTGGAGACCGACGAGAGCGCCCTCACCGGCGAGTCCGCCCCAGTGGCCAAGGAGGCCTGCGGCCCTCTGCCGGAGGACACCCCCCTGGCCGAGCGGAAAAATATGGTGGCCGCCTCCACCGTGGTCACCCGGGGCCGCTGCCGGTGCGTGGTCACCGCCACCGGTATGGACACCGAGGTGGGCCATATCGCCGGCCTCCTGCTGGAAAAAGAGGAAAGTAAAACACCTTTACAGAAAAAGATGGCGGAAATTTCCGCCACCCTGTCCTTTCTCTGCCTGTGCGTGTGCGCCGTGATGTTTGGGGTGGGGGCCCTCCAGGGCAGGGACCTGCTGGGCATGTTTCTCACGGCGGTAAGCCTGGCGGTGGCCGCCATTCCGGAGGGCCTGCCCGCCATTGTGACCATTGTGCTGGCCATGGGGGTGGGCCGGATGGCCAAGCGGCGGGCCATTGTAAAAAAGCTGCCGGCGGTGGAGACTTTGGGGTGCGCCGGGGTGGTGTGCTCGGACAAAACGGGCACTCTGACCCAAAACAAGATGACGGTCACCGAGGTGTGGACCCTGGGACGGGGGCAGCGGGAGCTGGCCCTCACCATCGGGACCCTGTGTGGGGACGCCGTTCTGACCTGGCGGGGGAAAACCCCAGTGTGTACCGGCGACCCCACCGAGGCGGCCATCACCACAGCGGCGGCCAAGGCGGGGCTGGACAAGGTACGGCTGGAGGCCCAGTTTCCCCGGAAGGGGGAGCTGCCCTTTGACTCCCAGCGCAAGCTGATGAGCACCATCCACGCCCGGCCCGGCGGGGGGTTCCGGGTGCTGGTGAAGGGAGCCCCCGACGTGCTGCTGCGCCGGTGCCGCCTGTCCCACGGGGAGGCCGAGCGCATCGCCGCCCGCAACGAGGCCATGGCGGGCCGGGCCCTGCGGGTGCTGGGGGTGGCCTGCCGGGAGGTGGAGTTCCTCCCCCGGGAAGTGACCAGCCGCACCCTGGAGCAGGAGCTCACCTTCGTGGGGCTCATCGGCATGATGGACCCGCCCCGGCCGGAGGCCCGTCAGGCAGTGGAGGAGTGCTTTACCGCCGGGATCCGGCCGGTGATGATCACCGGCGACCACAAGCTCACCGCCGTGGCGGTGGCAAGGGAGCTGGGCATTTACCGGCCGGGGGACCTGGCGGTCACCGGGGAGGACCTGGACTTTTTGCCCCAGAACGCCCTGGAGGAGGAAGTGGAGCGGTTCTCGGTTTATGCCCGGGTGTCCCCGGAGCACAAAATGCGCATTGTCCAGGCCTGGCAGGCCAGGGGAAAGGTGGTGGCTATGACGGGGGACGGGGTGAACGACGCCCCGGCTCTGAAAACCGCCGACATCGGCTGCGCCATGGGCCGCAGCGGCACCGACGTGGCCAAGGGTGCGGCGGACATGGTGCTCACCGACGACAACTTTGCCACCATCGTCTCCGCCGTGGAGGAGGGGCGGGGGATCTACGCCAACATCAAAAAGGCCATTCACTACTTACTCTCCTGCAACATTGGGGAGATTCTCACCATCTTCTGCGCCACCGCCCTGCGCTTTCCCCAGATGCCCCTGACGCCGGTGCAGCTGTTATGGCTCAACCTGGTCACCGATTCCCTCCCCGCCCTGGCCCTGGGGGTGGAGCCTGCCGAGGAGGGGATCATGAACCAGCCCCCCCGGGACGCCAAGGCCTCCCTCTTTGCCGGGGGCTTCGCCTTCCGTCTGGCCTGGCAGGGAGTGATGGTGGGGGCTCTCACCCTGGCGGCCTGGTTTCTGGGCTGGGCGGTGCTGCCGGAGGGGGGCGCGGGGGCGGCCAACACCATGGCCTTCGCCACCCTCACCCTGTCCCAGCTGTTTCACGCCTTCGACGTGCGCAGCGAGCGGGCCTCCCTGTTTCACATCGGTCTGTGGTCCAACCCCGCCATGAACAAGGCCTTTCTCATCGGCCTTGCCATGCAGCTGGCGGTGCTGCTGGTGCCGCCCCTCCAGCTGGTGTTCGGCACCGTGCCTCTCACGCCCACCCAGTGGGGGGCGGTGGTGGGCCTGGCCCTTACGCCAGTGGCGGTGTGCGAAGGGACCAAGGCGGCGGCGCGGAGCCAGTCCCGCCGTCCCCCCAAATCCCGACCCGCCCGCCGGGAGCCCGCCCGGGTATAAAAAACCGGCGGACGCAAAACGCGTCCGCCGGACTTCTGTTTTTGTTTACTGGTTCTGGGTCTTGCGCCACTCATTGAGCACCGCGCAGAACACCAGGGACAGGAAACTCTCCTCCTGGTTGGCCGAGCGGGAGGTGAGGGCGATGGGCACCTTGGCCCCCACCACCGCGCCGCAGGTAACGGCGTGGGCGTGGATGAGCCAGCTCTTCACCAGAGTGTTGGCGGCGATCAGGTTCTGGGCGATGATGCCGTCAAAGCCGCCGCCCGCCCAGGGGCAGTCGTAGTGCTTCAGCCGGCATGCCTCCTTGGAGATGATCAGGTCGTAGGCGATGGGGCCCCACAGCTCGCAGTCGGCGAAGGGGTGCTGCTTCTGCTCGGTGACCAGGCGCTGGGCCTCGATGGTGTCGGGCATATGGAAGTTCACGTTTTCCACCAGGGCCATCAGGGCCAGCTTGGGATTCTCATAGCCGAAGGCCTTCAGAGCGTCGGCGGTGTTCTTGATGATAGCCTTTTTCTGGGTGGGGTTGGGGTTGACGATCACCGTCATGTCCGACAGGGCCAGCAGCTTGGGGTACTCGGGGATGGAGGCAAGGGACACATGGCTCATCAGCCGGTCGGTGCGCAGGCCGTTTTTCCGGTCCAGCACCGGCATCAGGAAGTCCCGGGTGGGCAGGTTGCCCCGCATCAGAATGTCGCCGTCGCCGGAGTGGATGATGTCGATGGCGGCCTGGGTCACGTTATGTCCCGGAGGGGTGTCGGCCATGGTATAGGGTTCCTTGTCCAGCCCCAGCTTCTCCAGCTGCACCATGGTGCGGGCCCGGTCGCCCACCAGCACCGGCTGCACGAAGCCCTCCTTCTGGGCCTGGAACACACCCTGGAGCATGTTCTCGCCGTCGGAGCCTGCCAGAACCACCCGCAGAGGGGAGCTGAGTTTGGGGACCCGGCTGATAATATTGTCAAAATTTTTCAGTTCCATGGGAAACACCCCTTCTTCTTTTCATTCAGAGCCCGCCGTCTGGGGGCAAATTCCATTATACTGGATAGTACAACGGAATACAAGGAGAATTTCGGGGGAAAACCGGCCAAACGCACAAAACGCCCGCTGAAAAGCGGGCGTTTTGCTGGCTGACTACTCAATCCACCGGGCGGATCAGGATGAAGGGGGTGAGCTCCCGGGACTGGCCCGCCGGGTTGTCCCGGATCAGGCCCTTCAGGGTCTCCTCGTCCAGGGTGATGGAGGAGGCCTTGCCCAGAATCTCCACGTTCAGGTCGTTGGCGTCCACGATCATGGCCTGCACCCCGGTGGCGGCCTCTATCTCGTCGCACACGCCGCCGGGATTTTCCGGGATGCGGATGCCGAACTCGCCGTACTCCTGGAACTCATGGTCGTAGAAGCCGTCCAGGCCGGACACCTCCTGGCCCACCATCTCGTAGAACACGCCCCGCTTGCCGAAGAGCTTGCCGAAGCCGGCGCAGATGGCCGCCCAGATCACGAACAGGGCTCCCCGCTCATTGATGGCGAACTGCATCTTGTAGGGGCTGTCCACCCCGATGCCGGCGGAGGAGTGGGAGGCGAACCGGGACAGGAACCGGGCCAGCCGGCCCACCTTCATGTCCTTCTTGTACACCACCCGCTTCTGGCACAGGCCGATGATCTTCTCGCTGGAGGAGAGCAGATCGCCGGGCTGCCAGAGGGGCTTGACGTACTTCTCCACCAGGTCGATATAGCTCTCGCCCACCTGGACGAAGTGGGTGTGGATAGCGTGGCGGGCGTAGGTCTTGCCGTTTACCTCTATGTTGACGCTTTTTCCCTCGTTGGCGTGGAATTCCATAGCAGAAAACCCTCTTTTTCGTTATAGTCCCCATTATTATAGCCACCTGTGCGGGAATGTGCAACATAAAGTTTCCTCAGATTCCCTTGTTCTGGGGAATATCCGGCAGGGAGTCAAAGCCCTTCTGCAGATCGGCGTCGGTGGGGATATAGTCGGTCATCTTGCCGCTGAGGAAGTTCTCGTAGGCCACCATGTCAAAGAACCCGGTGCCGGTGAGACCGAAGAGGATGGTCTTGGCCTCGCCGGTCTCCTTGCACTTGAGGGCCTCGTCAATGGCCCCCTTGATGGCGTGGGAGGACTCGGGAGCGGGGAGAATGGTCTCATGCTTGGCAAAGAACACCGCCGCCTCAAAGACCTTGGACTGCTCATAGGCCACCGCCTCCATATACCCGTCGTGGTACAGCTTGGACAGGATGGGGCTCATGCCGTGATACCGCAGGCCGCCGGCATGGTTGGGGGCGGGGATGAAGCCGCTGCCCAGGGTGTACATCCGGGCCAGGGGGGTGACCTTGCCGGTGTCGCAGAAGTCGTAGGCGTACTTGCCACGGGTGAGGGAGGGGCAGGAGGCGGGCTCCACCGCCACGATACGGGGATTTTTCACGCCCCGGAGCTTGTCCGCCACAAAGGGAGCGATCAGGCCGCCCAGGTTGGACCCGCCCCCGGCGCAGCCCACCACGATGTCTGGATATTCCCCCAGCATTTCCATGGCCAGCTTGCTCTCCAGGCCGATGATGGACTGGTGGAGCAGCACCTGGTTGAGCACGCTGCCCAGCACATACCGCTTGGCGCTGCCGGTGGTGGCGGCCTCCACCGCCTCGGAAATGGCGCAGCCCAGGCTGCCGGTGGTGGCCGGGTTTTCCGCCAGAATCTTCCGGCCCACCTCGGTCAGCATGGAGGGGGAGGGCACCACGTCGGCGCCAAACACATGCATCATGGCCTTGCGGAAGGGCTTTTGCTCATAGGAGCACTTGACCATATACACGTCGCAGGACAGGTCAAAGTAGGCACAGGCCACGCTGAGAGCGGTGCCCCACTGGCCGGCCCCGGTCTCGGTGGTCACCCCGGACAGGCCCTGCATCTTGGCGTAGTAGGCCTGGGGGACGGCGGAGTTGAGCTTGTGGGAGCCGGAGGTGTTGTTGCCCTCATATTTATAGTAGATTTTGGCCGGGGTACCCAGGGCCCTCTCCAGGTCGTAGGCCCGGATCAGGGAGGAGGGGCGGTACATCTTATAAATGTCCAGCACCTGCTCCGGGATGTCAATGAATTCGTGGGTATCGTCCAGCTCCTGCCGGGCCAGCTCCTCACAGAAGATGGGGGCCAGGTCGGCCTGGGTCACCGGCTGGAGGGTGCCGGGGTGGAGCATGGGATCGGGCTGCTCCTGCATCACCGCCCGGAGGTTGAACCACTGCCGGGGCATCTGGTCCTCGGTGAGAAACAGCTTGTGGGGGATCTTCGTCATGTTCATACACTCCTTTTCTGGTTTTGCGGGAGAGGGCATGAAAAAACGCCCTCGTCCCAAGATTCTCTGGGACAAAGGCGTAAAAACCTCTGCGGTGCCACCCGGATTGACGCAATATGCGCCCACTCACTTTCCCATGCCTGTCAGCATAGGCTCCCCTGATAACGGGCGGAGTCCCCGTCGCGCTACTCGGTTTCCCTTTCGCTGTGCCCTCAAAAGTCCATTCACCCGGACGCCGCCTGCCGCGCTCCCACCACCCGCGGCTCTCTGTGAGGCATTGATGCCGGACTACTCCTCTTTTTCATCGGTTTACCAATTTAGTTTGGTATAGTATAACCGACGCCCGGTTTCCTGTCAAGTCCCTTTTTCCATGGGTATAAATATCCGGCCCGCCGCCATACTACAACAAGTGATCCAAGCGAAAGGAGGCGGATGCCATGGCGGCAGACAACCGGGAAAAGACAACGCCCCATCCCCGCAGAGAGCCCCGGTACGACGGCCCGCTGACCCCCCAGCGGCTGGAGAAGATCTTTCAGGACTGCGTGGACTTTACCCGCCGCCCGGTGGCCCTGGAGGGGGAGAGCGCCTGCACCCTGACCCTGTGCTATCTGGGGGGCATGGTGCGCATGGAGCGGGTGAGCGACTACGTGCTCCGCCCCCTGGCCCAGGACCAGGGACTGCGGCAGTGCCGCACGGCGGCGGAGGCCATGAAGCGGATGGAGTCGGGGGCCCTGTATAACCTGGGTGTGGCCCGGCGGACCCAGCTGGACCGGGGGGTATTCGACCTGGTGGAGGGCTGGTGCCTGCTGTTTTTTCCCGGGGAATCGGAGGCTCTGTCCTTCTTCGTGGGCACCGAGGAAAAGCGGTCCATCAGCGCCCCCGCCAACGAGACGGTACTCAAGGGAGCCCGGGACAGCTTTGTGGAGAGTGTGCGCACCAACACCAGCATTGTCCGCCGCCACCTGAAGGCCCCCGAGCTGCGCATCCGGGAGGAGCGGGTGGGGCGGCAGTCGGCCACCCTGGTGGATGTGCTCTATCTGGAGGGGCTGACCAACCCCCGGCTGGCGGAGGAGCTGCTGGAGCAGCTGCGGGACATCGACATCGACGGGGTGTTCGCCACCGGCAACATTGAGGAGTATATCGTCCCCGCCCAGCGCACCCCCTTTCCCCTGGTGCAGTACACCGAGCGGTCCGACCGCTTCTGCGCCGGGCTGACCCAGGGGCGGGTGGGCCTGCTCATCGACGGCATCCCCCTGGGCTATCTCACCCCGGCGGTGCTGGGCAACTTCCTCCAGACCCCCCAGGACAAGTCCTCCGGCTGGCTGCTGGCCACCACTCTCACCCTGCTGCGCTACCTGTGTATGCTCCTCACCCTCTTTCTCCCCGCCCTCTATGTGGCTATGGTCACCTTCCACCAGGAGATGATCCCCACCCGGCTGGCCCTGTCCATCATCGCCGCCAAGGAAAACGTGCCCTTCCGCTCCGGCTTTGAGGTCATCGTGCTGCTGCTGGCCTTCGAGATCCTCCAGGAGGCGGGGCTGCGCCTGCCCCAGTCCATTGGCCAGACTGTGTCTATCATCGGCGGCCTGGTGGTGGGCTCGGCGGCGGTGGAGGCCAAGATTGTCTCTCCCGCCGTGCTCATCGTGGTGGCCATCGCCGGCATCGCCGGGTACACCATGCCCTCCCAGGAGCTCTCCGGCGCCCTGCGGCTGTGGCGGTTTCTGCTGTCCCTGCTGGCCGGCGCCGCCGGGCTGTTCGGCGCGGTGATGGGGGGCGCCGCCCTCGTCGTCCACCTGGCGGGGATCGAGAGCTTTGGGGTGCCCTATCTGACCCCCTTCGCCGTCAGCGCCGGGAAAGAGGCCAGAGAGCACGTGTTCCTCCGCCGGCCCCTGCCCCAGGTGAAGGACCGGCCTCCCGCCCTCCACCCCCTGAACCGGAGGAAACAGCGATGAGGCGGGGCGCGGTCCTGTTGCTGGCGGCGGCCCTGCTCCCCCTGACCGGCTGCGCCTCTCTGTCCCTCACGGGGTTTTTGCCCTACGGACGGGAGATCGAGGACATGGAGCTGGTGCGCACCCTGGGAGTGGACGGGGACGGCTCCGGCGTCACCGTCACCGGCTCCGGCGGCACCCAGGAGGGGGAGAACGCCAACCTGGTGTCCGGACAGGCGGACACCATCAGCGCGGCCGTCCTCACCATGCAGTCTCAGGGCTCCTCCTACCTCTACTTCGGCCACGTGGGCCAGCTGCTGCTGGGGGAGGAGCTGGCCCGCCAGGGGGTGACCCCCTCTCTGGACTACGTGCTGCGGGACGTGGAGATGCGCCTGGAGACCGCCCTCTATCTGGTGCGGGACGGGACGGCGGGGCAGGCCATGGAGGCCGCCGCCAAGGACGGCTCCGCCACCGACCGGCTGGAGGCCCTGGCCGAGGACGTGGGCCTCACCGCCGACACCATGACCCGCTCCGTGAAAGAGGTGCTCTCCGACCTGGAGGACCGGGGGGCCTCCTTCGCCCCCGCCCTGGCCGCTGACGGCTCCCTCGCCGCCGCGGGGTACGGTATTCTGAAGGACGGGGCCCTGGCGGCCTGGGCCGACCGGGAGGCCGCCCTGGGCATCAACCTGATCCTCAGCCGGGTGGACGCCGACGTGGTGGAGATCTCTCCGGCGGGGGAGAGTCCCGCCGCCCTCCGGGTGGTGGGGGCCCGCAGCGTGGTCCGGCCGGTCTTTACCGGAGGCAAGCTCACCGGGCTGCGGGTGGAGTGCCGGGTGGAGGCCAACCTGGCGGAGGGAGCCCCCGCCGAGGACGACGGCCGGCGGCAGGCCCTCTGCGACGCTCTGGCGGAGGTCGAGCGGGAGCGGATCCAGGCCGCCCTGGACCTGGCGGGGGAGGTCAACGCCGACTATCTGGGCCTGTGCCGGGCGGCGGCCCTGCTGGCCCCCTGGCACAAGGCCGACCTGCTGGGCGGGGTGGAAATGCAGGACCTGACCCTCACCGCCCAGGTGGAGGCGGTGGTCCAGCGCAGCTACCACGCCGACGGCTGACACTATTCTTATAATAAGAAATGAAAGGAGGAGTCCCATGGACCAGGACCGCGTTTCCCTGCGGCAGCTGCTCACCCTCACCTTTGCCGCCCTGTTGTCCCCCGCCATCCGGATCCTCCCCGGCCGCACGGCGGAAATCGCGGGGGAGGGGGGCTGGCTGGCCGCGGTGGCCGCCCTGCCGGTGCTGCTGGGGCTGTGCTGGGTGCTCTTCGCCCTGCTCAAAGGCAAGGGGCTGGGCCAGACCGCCCTGGAGGTGCTGGGGCCCGTGCTGGGCCGGGTGGTGGTGGCCCTCTATCTCCTGTGGGGCCTGTTCCTCCTGGCCGCCAACGCCCGGCTGGTGGCCCTGCGCTTTCTCACCGTCAGCTACCGTAACGCCCCTCTGCCTCTGTTTCTCGCGGCGCTGCTGGCCATCACCTTCTGGCTGACCATCAAACCGGTGCGGGTGCTGGCCCGGGCGGGGGAGGTCTTTTACCTGGCCCTGGCCATCGGGCTGGGCCTCTCCCTGGCCATGGGGGCCTTCCAGATGGATCCGGGCCGGATCCTGCCCCTGTGGGGGGAGGACCTGCCCGCCATCGGCGTTGCCGCGCTGCCGGTGCTGGGCCTGCTGGGCTATGTGGTGTTCGCCGCCTTTCTGGGGGACCGGGTAATCCCACGGACCGGCGGACGGAAAAAGGCCATGGGGTGGGCGGTGGGCCTCTGCCTCACCCTCACAGCTCTCCAGGCGGTGTGCCTGGGCAATTTCGGTCCCGGCCTGTCCATCCGTATGAACACACCCTTTTTTATGATGGTAAAGGGCATCGGCATCGCCGGCACCTTTCAGCGGGTGGAATCGGTGATCCTGGCCCTGTGGGTGCTTGCCGACCTGGCTCTGCTGGGTCTGCTGGCCGCCGCCTGCGCCGCCATGGTCCGCACCCTGCTGCCCGTCCAGGGGCGCAAACGGGTGGCCCTCCCCCTGGTGCTGCTGGCTCTGGCGGGGGCGTTGTGGCTGTTCCCCGACGCCTTTTTTCTCACCCGCACCATGGAGCGGGCGGCCCTGGCGGGCAATCTGGTGGCGGGATTTGTGCTGCCCCTGGTCCTGCTGGCAATCAAAAAACTGCGGCGCATGGAATAAGACGCCTATATCTTGTGCATCCTATTAAGGAGGAAACCTCCTATTTAGTTGTTTCCCGCCGCCGGTAAAAAAACACGGGAAAAAATCAAAAAAGCTGTTGACAAAACGCCCCTCCGGTGGTATTCTATCTGAGCGCCTTGCGAGAGGGCACTGAAACTGAAGAATTTGGAAGAGACCGAGGTAAGACCTGGACGGACTTCTGAAAGAAATCAGAAAAAGTGCTTGACAAACTCGAGCGAGCGTGGTAAAATGTCAGAGTTCGAGTCCGAGTGGCGAGAACGGTTTGAAAAGTTCTTGAATCAAGGGTTTGGAGCTGAAAAGCTCCGAAAAAACTTGAAAAAAGTGCTTGACAAACAAAAACGAAAGTGCTAAAATAAATAGCACGTCAGCCGATAAGGCTGGC
>NHCFR00700__coassemble_1001_pt1 | contig 40000 bp, 29 predicted proteins | sample NHCFR00700__metabat2_low_PE_032 | metagenome-assembled genome bin NHCFR00700
CATTCCGCCAAAGAAATTTTTCTGGCCGCTCAAAACCGTTCCATCCTTCTGCACAGCAGTCAGCAGTTGGATAACCTTGTCGTACAGGAAGGAAACAGGATAAAAAACGTGGATGTGATCCCTCACTCCACCAATACCACTCAGATTGATGTCTATTACATACGCTGTGACAACCCCTATATAGAAGAACTCCTGCCCAGCTACACCATCGATCCCACCTTATGGGAGGGGGATTTCTGGATTACCTATGAGCCGGAGAGCGGCAGTGTAATAGACGTGTTCTTCTGCGAGCAGAACCTGGAGGTGGGAGACAGCTTCCCCGACTTCTATACCGCGTGGCGGGCCGCGCCCAAAACCGACCGCATGAACCGGAAGCCCATGGTGGGTTACTATGGGGGCGAGGCCGCAGAAAGCGGTACTACCATTTCCCTGCGCACCCCGGTCATCAACATCTATAACGAGGATACCCTGCGGGTGGAGGTCACCTACTGGGTGCCCAGAACCCTTGATACCATGGGCGAGGCAAGCAACGTCAAGCTGGATGTGACCCTGACCTATCAGGGGAATACCGTTACGCTGGAGAAGAGGGAGGCGGAAAATCATTTTGGCACAGATGGAACCTCCTATTTTGTCTATACCTACACCTGGATTCTGGATTCCTTGACCGAACCCGGGAAACAATTCAAAGATATTTCTTTCCCCGGCGCCCCCACGCTGACCTATGGCGGCGACTTCACGGTTTCCGCTGAGGTAAGCTATACGGGAGACGCCCTGAAGGTCAACGGCGCCCGGAAGAGCGCCAGTGACAACAGCCTGTTCGCCAAGGACAGCAATGGAGATACCGCCTACATCACCTGTCTGCGCCACCTGCAAAATCTGGATGTGGATTGGTCTGAGGTGGCCGGCGAGAAAACCAGGGCTGTGCAGACGAGGGATATCCAGGGCGTGGAGGACTACCTATTCCAGCCCATTGAAAACGAGAATCTGGACAACTATGACGGCGGAGGATTTTTTATCCAGGATCTGAAGATCAGCGGAACCGGCCCGTCCGCCGGTATGTTTGGGGATTTTTCCGGCCAGGCCGGCAGGTACAAGACATTGGAGAACATCCGACTGGTCAATACAGTTCTGACAGACAGCGTTGGCCCTGCCGGTGCGCTGGTTGGCAATGGCAGCTGCCTGACCATAGACAACTGCCAGGTTTATTGGGAAAACCGCTCCGAGGAGACCACCAACCTGCGGGACGTGCTGGGGGACAGCATCAATGGGATCCGGTATCAGATTACCGGCAGCAAACCGGCCGGCGGACTGGCGGGGATTCTGAGCGATACTGTCCTCACCGGCTGCTCCGCCTCCTCCCTGGTGCAGAGCACCGACGCGGCAGGCGGTCTGGTGGGTCAGGGCAGGGGGTTGACGGTGAAGGGCTCCTATGCCGCCTCCTATCTGGCCGGGCCTGCTGCTGCGGGCCTGGTGGGCAATCTGACGGGGAGCGCCGATATTTCCGGCAGCTACGCCGTGGGCTTTATCGACAGCAAGAATAACACCGCTGCCAAGGCCGCTGGGCTGTGCCTGGGCGCAGGCACAGCGACAGTAATAAGCTCTTACAGCGCCATGCTGTTTACGGCGGGGAGTGGGATCCGCAACTATCCCCTGTGTGAACACGGCGTCTATTCCGACACCCATTTCCTGGCCTCCAACCACTTCAACTTTCAGGGGGACACCAGCTTTGGGGTGCCTTACAGCGCGCTCATCGACCCCGCCCAGTGGAATGCGCTGTTCGGCAGCGGCGTGTTTACCAACAAGGGCATTGTACAGTCCCATCCCTACAACCTTCAGACCACCCTGTCCCTCACTACCTTTACCTATCCCGGCCTGAAAGGCCTGGAACACTGGGGAGATTGGGGCGCCCAGTTCCAAAACGGCAGTCTGGTGTACTATGAAGTCTACCAGGATGCACAGGGCGCGACCTCCTACGGCTTTAACATCAGCGGTCTGAGACACCTGTTTGACGACAAAACCGTGGTAAAGGACGGATATGCCGTAGCCTACAAGAGCACCGAGCAGATTTCCGGGATTGGAGCCACTTTGAAAGTGACTTATCAGACTGCGGATGGAAACGCCACCAGCACATTTTCCTATGGCGGTGAGGATGATAAAAACCCCATTTATGTGGTCTATAACGTCACCGACACCACGGGAGAAACCAACAACTATTATCTTCTCCCCCTGCCGGAGACCGTGGTCAACAGCGGCTACGCCGCCGGGGATTTTTACCAAAAGATCACCATTAAGGATACCCCCAACGAGGCAGTCACCGCCGCGGGGGAGAAAAGCTATTACTACAACCCCCATTTTGCCAACACAGTGCTCTCCACCAGTGAGGTCACGGAGGAGGATTTGCCTGCCAAGGCCAAGCGGCTGCAAGTGGAAGTGCGCACCCCCCGGCACCTGTATCATCTCAGCCAGTTTGAGACCTACTATGCCAGCAGCAACCAGTACCGGTTCCTCCAGCAGCTGGATCTGAACTATGACACCTACACAGGGTATAGTCTGTTTACCGACGACTGGTCTCAGGCCCCCATTGGACTGGACGGAGGCAGCCCCTTCCGGTGCATCTACTACGGCAACTGCCACAGCATTACCGGGGTGGTTCCCACCGTTCATGATGAGGACGGCAGCGCCTATCAATATGTGGGCCTGTTTGGGTATACCACCGGCGTGCTTCAGGACGTCGTTTACCAGATGAAGGAGGGAGACACCCTTTTCGTCACCCAGTCGGGCAGCAGCTCCGAGACCCTGTATGCAGGCGCTCTGGCCGGATACAACGGAGGCACGGTACATAACTGCGCCGCCTTCGGGGTGCGGCTGCAGGCCAACGGCTACCAGTACAGCACCATCTACCTGGGGGGCCTGGTGGGCGAAAACCAGGGTACCGTACAATGCAGCGCCGTGGAGGGGGCGTCCATCACCGCCCAGGCCTCCATGTCCCACGCCTACGCGGGGGGATTTGTGGGGGAAAATACCGCCGGCGGCGTTATTGACCAGTGTTACGCCGTGGGCAAGGTATCGGTCTCCCAGGCCCGGTACGGCACGGTATATGCCTGCGGCTTTGCCGGGCGCAGCAGCGCCGCCCTCTCCCGCAGCTATGCCGCCGTCTATCTGCTGGCCGACGGCGAGGCCCAGCGCTACGGCTTCTGCCCCGACAGCTCCAGAAGCTGCGTCTATCTGAACAACGGTAACTTTACCTATCGGGAGGAAAACTATGCCGCCCTGTATACGGACCCCTATGCCACCCCTGTGAGCTGGGAAGCTCTCACCGGACAGTCCCAGAGCGATATCGTTGACGGACTGGGCATGGAGTGGGGAGCCCCCTCCAATTGGAACGGGATCTACCCCTACCCCGCTGTGGTGACCGAACAAGAGGGTGCCGCCGCCCGCCATATCCACTACGGCCAGTGGCCGGAGCGGATGGATCTGGGCACCACAGGTGTGTACTACTGGGAGAAACTGACCATCGGCTCCACCGACTCCTACCACTTCAGCGCCATCTCCCGAACGGCGGATGGCCAGGTGACCAAAAGCGGCACCCTCTCCACCTCCCACGGGGACGGCGGCGTGGTTACCGGGTACGGGTACGGATATTTCTATGAAGCCGGCAGCAATGCCCCTTCGCTGCTCAGCACCGGCATCGGCTACAAAAAGGACGTAATATTTAACTTCCAGGACGAAGCGGAAAACATTGCGGCCAATACCACCCTCTCCACGCTGATGGGGGGCCGGTACTCCTTCCACAGCTACAACACCTGGGGAACTGCAGCGGAAGGTGTGGGCCTGTATACCTCCGGGGCGGGAAACTACGGTCAGCCCCCCTACGGCACCTGGACGCTGGGCGGAAACTTTACCGTCCGGCTCAATCCCTTCTTTGCCGATTCCATGTCCTATGACGGCTGGACTGCGTCGGAGGAGGTTCCGACCTCTCTGCCGGGGACGGAAAAGAACCCCTACCAGGTGCGCTCCATCGACCAGCTGCAGTTCATCAACTGGAACATCAACCAGAAAAACACCACCCGCCGGATGGATACCTGGAACAAGGCCAATTACCCCTACCTGTCCTATGGCGAAAACGGCGTCCTGACTACGCGCTCCTTTTTCTGGGAGCAGACCCACGATTTGAAGGGGGCGGCGGGGGTCACCTATACGCCCATTGCCGAGGTCTATGATGACACAGGGGGACAGCAGGGCGTTCTGTTCGGCTGGTTTGGCGGAACCTACGATGGAAACGACTATCTGATCGCGGATGTAAATATCAAAGGGCAGAGCGAATCCTCCTGCATAGGCCTGTTTGGGGCGGTATTCAACGGTACTTTAAAAAACATCGTACTTTACTCCGAGGACGGTACCGCCACCGTAGAGGGCAGCAACAGCGGAAACAGCCGCTGGTATGCCATCGGCGGGCTGGCCGGTCTGGCGGGCTCCACCACAGGGAGCGCCGTGGTGAACTGTACGGTGGCAGGCTATACCATCAAGGACACCCACCAGTCCACCTCGGCGGGCGGCTGGGGCGGCACGGGACTGGGCGGGCTCATCGGCGTGTCCGACATGAGCCTCACCGGGTGCACCGCCGCAGCCAACATAGAGCTGAACTCCAAGGACAACGACAACGTCCGCGTGGGCGGCCTGGTGGGCAGCTGTCAGGGCAGCATCAGCAGCTGCTACGCCGGGGGACGCATTACCGTGGCGTCCACCTCCTCCACGCCCAACGACAGAGGGATCTACATTGGCGGCATAGTGGGGGGCATTTACATGAAGCCCCTGAAGGTCGGGGGCAGCAATGCCACGGTGGGCCAGTCGGGCCAGCAGCTGCAGAACACCCTGAATAATTGCTATACCTATGTGGAGCTTCCCTCCGCCGGCGACAACCGGTTTATCAAGGGTCTGTATGCCGTGGGCGGCAGCGGAGAGCTGAATGTATATGGAACCTCCGACAACAACGCCGACCACGGCTATACCAACTACCACAACAATTACTATCTGGGCTCCGTGGCGCTGAAAAACAACAACGGAACCCTTCCCACCAAGCACCCCGCCCAAGGCCACGCAATTAAAACGGATGATGGGCAGGTCATCGGCATGACCTACGCCGAAATGGCGGACACCGAAACGGGGAACGGTCTGCTGGCAAGGCTGAAGACCGCCGGATTTTCCACCGTGACCACCGTCTCTTCCGGCGGGGCTTCCCTCTCCGGGCGGTACAGCTTTGGCAGCGATCCCAGCCTCCTGGGCCGGGACTACCCCTTCCCCACCATCCTTACCCAGTCCAGCGATCTGGTGGCCGGCGGAAAAGCCAATGTCCACTATGGCAACTGGCCGCTGGCAGGCATCCGCCGGGAGGAGGGGGCGCTGCCGGTGAATCTGGATCTGTTCGCCGACTACAACAAGGACCTTGGGCAAGCGGTACATACCGAGACCATCTCCCTGGAGGGAGTATCCGGGGGCGGCAGCTGGACTGTGAACATCAAAGACGAGACCATCGCCACAGCAAAGTTTCTGGAAGGCAGCGGCGATACCAGAACCCTCTCCATCACCGCACGCAAAGCGGGCAGCACCGTGGCCGCCGTAACCTATACCCTGGGCGGCAGCGAGTACACCCTGGACATCGGTATCAATGTGACAGCGGAGCTGCGTCTGGCGGCCACGGCCGCCTCCCCTGTGCTGGTCTTTACCAGCGAGACGGTTCAGACCCCTCTGGAGCTGCGGGATCGCGACAATGAACCGTTGGCGGAAAAGCTGGCCATTGAGCTGAAAAACGTCTCGGTGGAAATCGACCCCGACTACTTCGCCTCGGCCTCCATCGATCAGGAGGACGGTCTGTCCCTTACTGCCGCCAGCGGCGCAAAGCCGGGCAACACCCAGATGACCGTGGGATATGACTTTACTTACCTGGACCACAACTACCACGCCACCAGCTCCATTGCCCTGCGCCTGGTCACCCCGGAGATCACCCTGAAGCCCCTGGTCTTTACTTTTGAGGCCGAAAACCAGGCGCGTTCCCAGTCGCTGGAATATACGGGAAACGGCACAGATGAGTTTACCGTCGCGGTAGACGGGCAGCCGCTGGAAATTTCCGGTTTGACCGTGATCGGCTTTGAGGACGTACTCCAGGAATACAGGAACATCCTTCTGGTGGAGTGGGCCAGGGACGACCAGGGGCAGGAGCTGCCCGGAACACTGTCCGTCACCGCTTATCCCCAAACGGTCTATCCGGCCTACGCCTCGGTGCGGGTTCAGTTCCAGTATGAGTATGCGGACAGCACCCACATTGTCTGGAAAGACCTGCCGGTGCAGGTCAAAAAGGCGGCTGAGGAAGGCACAGAGGAGGGTCAGCCATAATGCGCGCCATACCCCTTAAACTGCGCAGCCAGCGGGGCGCCTCCATGCTGCTGGCCCTGCTGTTTCTGCTGATCTGCTCCATGGTCACCGCCTCTATTCTCATGGCGGCGGCAGCCAACGCCGGCAAGCACCGCAGCAACCTGGAGGAGCACCAGACCTATCTGGCCCTCTCCAGCGCGGTGAGCCTGCTGTGCGATGAGCTCAACGGGGCGGAGTACCGGGGGCGGTATTACTATGAGGTAGAAGAGCAATACGAAGAGAACGATGATGGCGAGTTGGTGCTTGTTGACACGCTGTACTATCTGGATCAATTGCAGGGAACGTATGACGGCACGTTCAGCCCCCTCCTACTGGCCAGCTTTGACCGGCTTTTCGCCGATGCAATTGAGGCCTCTCCCGCAGTCTCCGGCTTCGACCGCATTACCTACCAGTCCCGCACCGCACCGCTGGCGTACAACCTGACGCTTACTCCGGACACCGGCACCAGCCTGGATGGACAGACGATCGCGGTTTCTCTGGAGATCAAGGAGAACTACGCCATGTACCTTACCGCCACGCTGGACAATTATACCATCCGGGCGGAGCTCACCCCTACGGAGAGCAAGCCAACGCTGCCCAATCCTCTGTCCGGGGAAGGGGAAAAAACCACATTGCCCATGAAGTGGAAAATCGGCTGGATCACCACCGGCGAAGAGGAGGACGAACCATGAGGCAGCTGCGCGCAAAGCTGAAGAGCAGCCGGGGAGAAACCCTGGTGGAAACTCTGGCCGCCATCCTCATCGCCTCCCTGTCGGTGGCCATGCTGCTGGGCGGGGTGACGGTCTCCGTCAGGCTGGGCCGTCATGCGGACGAGACGGACGCCTATTTTTATGAAACCCTGACGGCGGCGGAAACCCGGCAGACCCCTGCGCCGGATGCCGCCGGCTCCCCCGTGGTAAGAATTACGGCGGGGCGCACATCCATCGAACTTCCCGTCCAGGTGTACGGGGGCGAGGGGCTGTATTCCTACGCTCTGGACACCGGGGGAGGTACCGGCCCATGAAGCGCCTGCGCCAAAAACTGAAAAACGGACGGGGCCTGACCCTTGTGGAGATGGTTGCGGCGGCGGCAGTGCTGGCTCTGCTGGGGCTGATGCTCCACACAGGCCTGTTTATGGCCCAGAACAGCTACAACAAAATCACAGGCGAGGCGGAGAGTCAGCTGCTCCTGTCCACTCTCACCGATCTGCTGTCCAACGAACTGCGCTACGCCCGGGACGTGGTGACCGGCGAGGGGGGGCGTCTCCAGCGTTACACCAGCGTCAATTACGGCCGCAACACCATCCTGGCCCTCAACGAGAACGGGCAGCTGGAGGCCAACGAACGTCAGATGCTCTCCGGCGGCGCCTACGGCAACGGGGCCTACCGGATCGAAGCCTGGAGCATCCTTTATGACGAAACCACCCAAGTGTTTACGGTTGAATTAAAGGTAACCGGAGCCTATTCCATCTCCAATGAAACCGAATTTTCCGTCCGCTGTCTCAACGGCGCCGCGGGCGGAGAGGGAGCGAGCACATGAAGTATACACGACTGGGCGACCTGCTGGTGGGCAACGGCACCATTACCCAAGAGCAGCTGCAAGAGGCCCTCAAACTGCAGAAAGAAAACGGCAAGCGCCTGGGCGATATCCTGCGTGACAACCACATCATTACGGAAAACCAGGTAATCGAGGCGCTGATGACCCAGCTGGGGCTGGAGTTCATCGACCTGAACGCCTGCACCATTTCCGCGGAAATGGCCCAGCTGGTCCCCAAAAGCATTGCAAAGAAGCACCGGGTGGTTCCCGTGCGGGCCACCCGAACCGAGCTGTATCTGGGCATGTCCGACCCGCTGAATTTTGCCGCCATGGAAGAGGTGGCGGCGGCCACCCGCCGCCAGGTCGTCCCCATGATCGCCACGGAATCCGCCGTGGAGCGGGCCGTGCAGAACCTGTACAGCAACCAGGGCACCATGAAGGCCATCGAGGACATGCGCCGGGACCTGGACTCCGGCCAGTATGGGGCCGCCATCCGCCTGGGCGAGGAGGCCCAGCTGGCCGCCGACGAGGGGGACGAGAACGCCGCCCCCACCATCCGCCTGGTCAACTCCATCATCCACCGGGCCTATACGGAAAACGCCAGCGACATCCATCTGGAGCCCACCGGGGAGAAATTGCAAATCCGTATGCGCATCGACGGCGTGCTGCGCAATATCATTACCGTACCCCGGGAACTGCAGATGTCGGTCATCTCCCGCATCAAAATTATGGCCCAGATGGACATTGCCCAGAAAAACATTCCCCAGGACGGGCGCATCAACATGACGGTGCAGCAGGAGACCCTGGATCTGCGCGTGTCCACTCTGCCCACCATCCACGGGGAGAAAATCGTCATCCGCCTGCTGCGCAAAGACGCCCGGATGGTCACCATCGACGGCATCGGCCTGCAGGGTGAGAACCGGCGCAAGTTTCTGGAACTGCTCACCGGCACCACCGAAGGCGTGCTGCTGGTGGTGGGCCCCACCGGCTCCGGCAAGACCTCCACCCTCTACACCATGATTGACCAGAAAAAGAGCGAGGAAGTGAACCTCATCTCCCTGGAGGATCCGGTGGAGTACCACATGGAGGGGGTCTGCCAGGTGCAGATCAACGAGCGCACCGACCTGACCTTCGCCAACGCCCTGCGGGCGGTGCTGCGTCAGGACCCGGACATCATCGCCGTAGGCGAGATCCGGGACGGGGAAACGGCGGAGATCGCCATGCGGGCGGCCATGACCGGCCACCTGGTGCTCACCACCATCCACACCAACGACGCACTCTCCTCCATTGACCGCCTGCTGGACATCGGGGTGGAGCCCTACCTCATCGCCGGAGCGGTGCGGGGCATCATTTCCCAGCGGCTGGTGCGCAAGATCTGCCCCCGGTGCCGCCAGGCCTACACCCCCACTCAGGAGGAGGCCGCCCTGCTGGGGCTGCCCTGGAGCGAGGAGCTGAAATGCTACCGGGGCACGGGCTGCCCGGACTGCTTCCAGACCGGCTACCGGGGCCGGACGGCGGTATTCGAGATCCTGCCGGTCACCCCGGAAATCCGCCGGGCCATCCACCGGCAGGATGTCAAGGAGCTGCAGGAGGCGGTAAACCAGTCCACCTTCCAGCCCCTTCTGGCAAACTGCGCCCAGCTGGTAACCCAGGGGGACACCACCACGGAGGAAATCCTCAGGATTATAGGGAGACAAGTGGAATGAACATCAACGCATACATCGAAAAAGCCCGGGAGGACCGGGCCTCCGACCTGCATCTGGTCTGCGCCCTGCCCCCGAAATACCGGGTGGACGGGGAGATCCGGGATCTGGAGCCCACTCCCCTCACCGCCCAGCAATGCGGAGAAATGGCCCGGGAGCTGGCCGGGGACAGCTTCCAGCAGCTGGAGGCGGTGGGCGAGCTGGATCTGGCCCTCACCGTCGCCGGGGTGCGCTGCCGTGTGAACCTGTTCCGCCAGCAGGGGTTCTACTCCGCCGCCATCCGCCTGCTCAACGACCATATTCCCCAGCTGGAGGAGCTGGGCCTGCCCGAGGTGGTCAACGAGTTTGCCTCATACAGCCAGGGGCTGGTGCTCATCACAGGCGAAACCGGCTCGGGCAAATCCACCACCCTGGCCGCCCTGCTCAACCAGATCAACCACACCCAGCGGCTGCACATCCTCACCCTGGAGGACCCGGTGGAGTACATCTACACCCCCGACCGGTGCCTCATCAATCAGCGGGAGATCGGCCGGGACACCCTGAGCTTTGCCGCCGGCCTGCGGGCCGCCCTCCGGGAGGACCCTGACGTGATCCTGGTGGGCGAGATGCGGGATCTGGACACCATCCAGACCGCCCTCACCGCCGCTGAGACCGGCCACCTGGTGTTCGGCACCGTCCACACCAACTCGGCGGCCGACTCCATCGACCGCATCGTGGACGTCTTTCCCGCCGAACGCCAGCAGCAGATCCGCCTGCAGCTGTCCATGACCCTGAAGGCGGTGCTCTCCCAGCAGCTGCTGCCCCGGAACGGCAAACCGGGCCGGGTGCTGGCCTGCGAGGTGATGAAAACCGACGACGCCATCCGCAACCTGATCCGGGAGGGCAAGACCCCCCAGATCCAGAACTGCATCCAGACCACCGGCTCCATCGGCAACATTCTTATGGACCGCTCCCTGCAAAACCTGTACCGCAACGGGGCCATCTCCCTGGAGACCATGGAGGGGGCCCTGCGGGGCGGTCCATCCCAGACGTCGGTCTCTCCCGCGGGCGGACCCATGGGCGCCCCCCTGGGCACCCGCCCCCGGGGCTTTGGCCGATAAAGGGGGGATAAACCATGCCCACCTATCGCTATGAAGCTGTAGGCGGAGACGGCCAGCGGGCCGAGGGAGTGCTGGAGGCCTCCGACAGTACCCAGGCAGTCTCTCTCATCCGTCAGAGCTACGATGTGGTGCTCAAGCTGGAGGAGATCGCCGCCCCCCGGACCGACCCGCTGGAGAAATTCCAGAAGCTCAATCTGAAGGTCTTTGCCCTGATGTGCAAGCAGTTTGCCATCATCCTCAAGGCGGGCCTGCCCCTGGTACAGACGGTGGATCTGGTGGCCTCCCAGATTTCCGACAACATGCTGAAAAAAATGCTGGAGGCGGTCTCCCTGGACATCGCCAACGGCTGGAGCCTGTCTTACAGCTTTTCCCAGCGAGGCAAGGGCCGCCTGCCCGTGACCTTTCTGGAGACCATCCGGGCGGGGGAGGAGTCGGGCGATCTGGTGCGCTCCTTTGACCGTATGAGCACCTACTACGACCGCATGACCAAGACCCGGGCCAAGGCCACCAGCGCCCTGATTTACCCCGCCTTTCTCTCGGTGGTGGCGGTGTTCGTCATTATCATCATCATGACCTACGCCGTGCCCACCTTCGCCGGCGTCTTCGAGTCCATGGGCACGGAGCTGCCCCTGCCCACCCGTATCGTCATCGGGATGTCCGACTTTTTCAGCCGGTATATCTGGGTGCTGCTGGGCACGGCGGCGGGGCTCATCTTCCTGCTCCGGCTGTACGCCGGGACCGCGGGGGGGCGCATCCGTATGGCTCAGTTCCGGCTGACCCTGCCCATTCTGGGAAAGCTGGCCGCCATGACCTCGGCCAGCCAGTTTGCCCACACCATGGCCGCCATGCTCTCGGCGGGCATGCCCATCCTGAAGGCCCTGGACACCGCCTCCCGCTCGGTGAGCAACGCCCACCTGTCCGCCCAGATCCAGAGCGTCATCCCCGGCGTGGAGGGGGGCCGCCCCCTGGGGGAGTGCCTGAACGCCTGCCGGGATCTGCCCCCCATGCTGGTGCAGATGACCGCCATGGGCGAGGCCACCGGCTCCCTGGAGGGCACCCTGGAAATCCAGGCCGAGTACTACGACAACGAGGTGGAAAACCTGTCCGCCCGGGCGCTGTCCCTGCTGGAGCCCATCATCATCTGCGTGATGGCTGTATTCGTGGTGCTGGTGCTGCTGTCCATCTACCTGCCCATGTTCAGTATGTACTCAGCCTTTTAACCGGTTTATTTTGCGCGCGGCCAACCTCCGCGCGGGGAAATAAAGTATTCTATTCTAGGTAAGTGAGGGGATTTTTATGAAATTACTTCAAAAGAAACTGAAAAACAAGAAAGGATTTACCCTGATCGAGATGCTGGTCGTGGTGGCCATCATCGCCATTCTGGTGGCCATTTCCATTCCCATGGTCAGCGGCGCCCTGGATAAAGCCAGAAAGGCAGCGGATGATGCCAACCTCCAGGCGGCCAAATCGGTGGCGCTGTTGGCAGAAATGACTGGCACTGTAGATGGCGAAGCTGGCGGCACCGCAATTACAGCAGACGTGTATTTCTATGATATCAAAAATGGAGTCTTGTCCAATGCCAGTTTACCTGGTGACGGTTCCGCTGGTCCCCAGTCAAGCACTACTTCCGGTAATGCAATTATTGTAGAGTTTAATGCCAGCAAAAGAATTATAGATGGTCCCAAGTGGGGCAGCTATTCCTAACCACACACTTCCCCCACCGGAGAGGGTTGGCTCTCCGGCGGGTACCCAAAGCGGAAAACCGCTTTGGGAGAGTTCCGGAGCTTCCGGGGCTCTCCCAAAGCTGTTTGCATGTCACGGCAAGGAGGAATCCCATGGAGCCCCAACAGCTTTTACAAATATATCTGGCCCTGTGGCTGGCCATTCTGGGAGCGGCGCTGGGCAGCTTTCTCTGCTGCGCCGCAGACCGGGGAACCCTGCCCACCGGCCGCTCCCGGTGCGACGGCTGCGGCCATACTCTGGGCGTGCGGGATCTGATCCCCATTTTCAGCTACATAGCCTCCCGGGGCCGCTGCCGCCACTGCGGCGGGGCCATCCCCACCCGCTGCCTGACGGCGGAAGTGGTGGGAGCGGCGGGTTTTGCCGCCCTGGGGCTGAAATTCGGACCCAGCCCGGAGCTGGTGATGCAGCTCATCCTGGCCGCCCTTCTCCTTCTGCTCAGTTTAGTTGACTGGACTGCCTATATCCTGCCCGACAAGCTGCTGCTGGCGGCGGCGGTCAACCGGCTGGTCTTTGTCCTCCTGCTCCGGGAACCTCTGGAAGAAGCTCTGCCCCAGATGGCCCTGGGGGCCTTCAGCGTATCCCTTCCCCTGCTGCTGCTGTCCCTGGTGATGGACGCGCTGCTGAAAAAGGACACGCTGGGGGGCGGCGACATCAAGCTCCTGTTTGTGCTGGGGCTGTACCTCAGCTGGCTGGAGATGCTGCTGCTGCTGGCTTTGGCCTGCGTGCTGGCCCTCCTGTGGGCCGCCGGGCCGGGACGGCGGCGGGCGGGGGGAGAAATCCCCCTGGGCCCCTTTCTGGCGGCGGCCTGGCTGGCGGTCACCCTGTTTGGAGCGCCATTGATCCAGTGGTATCTGAGTCTCCTGGCATGAGAGGATGAAACGAATGACAAAACAGATCAAGGTTGCCTTTGATTTGGGCAACAGCAGTTTAAAAATTGCCGCGATGAAAAAGGGTTCGCTGGAGCTGCACGAGCTGCCCCTGCCGGAGAACCTGATGGAGGAGGACAATCTCCTCATGCCCCACGCCTTTTCCGCCTTTTTGAAAAAGGCCAGAAAGGAGCTTCGTCTGCCCGGCGGACCGGCGGGGCTGCTGCTCCCCTCCAGCAAGGTTATCTGCCGGCTGGTGACCATGCCCCGCATGTCGGTGGAGCAGCTGATGCTCAACCTGCCCTATGAGTTCAGCGACTTCATCCATGGGGAGCCCCACCAGTACTACTGCGACTACGCCCTGTGCCAGGGCGAGCCCCAGGAGGTTTCCCCCCAGGAGGAGCAGGAGGAGGAGCCTTTGACCATGATGGCGGCGGTGGCCCAGCGCCAGCAGATTCAGGACTACATCCGCATTTTTTCCGCAGGAGGCTTCTCCCTCAAACGCATCCTGCCCCAGGAGATGGCCCTCATCCAGCTGGTGCAGAACTGCCGCCGGGAGCGGTCCGAAGGGCCCGGGGAGTTCTGTTTCATCGACCTGGGCTTTTTGTCCACCCGTATTTTTGTGGTTCATGACGACCGTATCCAGGCTGCCCGCCGGGTACATATCGGCTGCCGGGCCCTGGACGGGGTGGTGGCCGACCTGTTCAACATGGATCCCTTCCTGGCCGACGCCTACAAGCGGGGCAACCACCAGGGAGTTCTGGAGCACCCCCGCTGCATGGAAGTCTACGAAAACATGGCGGTAGAGGTGCTGAAGGTTATCAATTTCTACCACTTCACCTACCGCCAGAAGCAGCTGGAAGGGGTATACCTGATCGGCGGCGGCGCGGAGATCCAGCCGCTGCGCCAAATCCTGGAGGATACCCTGGGACTGCCGGCTCTCCCGGTGGAGTCTCTCATCCCCGGCGGGAAAGGTCAGGAGCACAGCGCCTCCTTTGCGGGGGCCGCCGGACTGATGGTTGAGCCGGAAAAGGAGGGATAGGCCGTGAAACTGAATACTGACGTGCGGCAGCTGATGGCCAGAAAAAAGGTGGTTTATCCCACCAAGCGCTCCATGAACCTGTACTTCAAGGTGGATCGTACCACCGCTTCCGCCACAGCGGCTCTGTATATCCTGTTTGTCGTGGCGGTGCTGCTGGGCCTGGGAAAAGTAATGGTCTATGACCTCTTGGCCCAGGAGAAACAGCTGGAAAGCCAGGTTGCGGCGCTGGAGCAGCGCACCACCCAGCAGCTGCAGCAGCTGGAGCGCTATGACCAGGTGCTGGAGGACTATATCCGCTCCGTCCCCACCCAGCGGGAGCAGGAGCAGGCCGACGTTATGGAGCTGCTGGGTCTCATTGATACCACCATTCGGCCCACCGCCCAGGTTTCTCAGGTGGCCATTGAGGACAATCAGGTGGTGATCTCCTTCTCCGGCGTCACCCTGGCCCAGGCCGCGGAGCTGGTGGTTCAGCTGGAACAGTCTCCCCTGGTGTCCAACACCCAGGTGGATACCGCCTCCTCCACCAAAGGCGCCGAACAGGTGGAGGTTCACATCTACTTTCAGATTGCACAGGAGGAATCCACCTCATGAGAAAGCTATCCATTCGTGAACGGGTGCTGCTCCTCCTGCTGGCCGTCCTGGCAGCCGTCAGCGGGTACGTCCTGCTCTTTTATCTGCCCACTACCCAGCGTCTGGAGGCCCTCAACACCCAGATCGCCCAGTCTCAGGAACTGGCCGCCCAGCTGGACGCCAGGCTGGCAGAACAGCAGCAGATGGAGCGGGAGCTGGAGCAGCTCGCCGCCCAGGGCAGCCCGGTACCCTACATGCCGGCTTATGACAACCTCCAGGCCGTCATGGTGGAGCTGCATACCATTTTAGCCGACTGCCAGGATTACTCCCTCTCCTTTCAGGGGAAACAGGGGGAGGACAACGTGTTTTACCGGGAGGTATCCATCCCCTTTACCTGCGGCAGCTATGAGCAGACCCGGGAGATCCTGCAAAAGCTGCACGACAGTACGTTGCGGGGACTTCTTGGGAATGTGCAGTTCTCACAGCAGGAAAACGGAACCATAAGCGTATTTGCCACCATCACCTTTTTGGAATATCAGGTCAATACAGTAAGCGAAACAGCCCCTGAAGGAGAATGATTCATATTTATATTCATGGGAATGGAACCGGTAAAACCTGCCCGCAGTGCGGCTATGATTGCTGGTCTGTACGGTATATCGAACAGCCGGGGGGAACCATCTGCCTGTGCACCTGCGCTGTGTGCCTGCACTATGCCAAGGCAGACGCGCGCGTCCCCCCTCAGCTCATCCTCGTTGAACGCCCGAGCAGAAGCACGGAGGTTCAATTATAACCTGGTCTCGGGTCAGGTTTGTCATGCCGGCCATTTTTTCATCGTGACCCAGGTTCAAATAAAGCAAGGCGCGTCTGATTCCCGCGCCTTGCATATCATCTGAGTATCTTGTATGGGCCAAAAGTTACTCCTGTTTTAATGCCCCGCTATGGTCCAGCCGCCCAACACAGCACCGCCCCCGGCCATTTTCCTTGGCCTGGTACAGCATTCGGTCTGTTTCGGCATACAGCTGCTGGTAGGAGCATGGAGGCCATGTGCAGATACACGCGCCCGCGCTGCACCGAATCCCTATGAGCCGGCCTTCCCACTGAATCTGTCCCAGTCCCGTCAGCAGTTCCTCTCCCAGGGCCATGGCCTGCGCCTCAGATATCGGCCTGTCATAGAGAATGGCAAATTCGTCTCCGCCAATCCGCCCCAGACCCGCCGCGTCTGGAAAAGCGCGGCGCATGACTTCCGCCGTCTCCACCAGCACATGGTCGCCGCAGGGATGCCCGTAGCGGTCGTTGATCCCTTTGAATTCATCCAGATCCACCAGAAACAGCGTCAGCCCGCCGGAGCTTCCCGCGTGCTCCAGACTGTGGAGCATCTGCTCCGCCCAGCATTCCACCGTCGTCTTGTTGAGCAGCCCTGTCAGAGGGTCCAGCTGTACCAGCATCCGCAATTTGGTGTTTATCTCCACAATCTGCTTCTGCTGCTTCAATGTAACCCCGGTGTGATGGGCGTGAGCCAGGGCGACGGCCAGGGCCACCACAAAGGTGATGGTCAGGTTGAGCCGGTCTCCCGTCTCCAGGCGCGGAGCCATAATGGCCCGGAACAGCAGATAGCCCACGGCAAACTGGGCCGCGCTGTACCAGGGCGGCGCCTGGATCAGCAGAGCCAATCCCAGCAGCGCCGTTGTCAGCACCGTAGTCCCCGCGGCCGGATCGCGGCAGAGGTCATAGGTGTTAAGGCCCATGTGCCAGAGAAAAATCAGACCGGTCATCACATACTGCGCGGCCCACTGGAGGCGTACCGGACCCCGCCGCAGCGGCCGCCGCAGCGCCAGCCACAAAACCGCAAGGAGAATCAGAATACAGTACATGGTGAAATAGATTCGATTGTTTCGCGTTCCCAGACCGGACTGAGACCAAAAGACCACCCGGGCAATGTTGAAAAGCTCTGCCGCAAAAATAATCCCGCAGATGATCCGTAAAGAAAAGTCATTTTTTCGTACCGACTCCTCCAGGAACTCCTGACGGATATAACCGGGAATTTGCAGGTGATCCAACCACCCATGCTTGAATAAGTGCAGAATTTTATGCATAACCGAAACATCCTTTTGAGACGATAATCCTACTGGAACGCTGCCTAACAGGGTGTTTTACTCAATCTGTATATCCGGCCAGCAGCAGATTCCCACCTCCAGCGCCACCGGACACTTCAGACGAAAATCCGCGTAGCGGCAAAACCAGCACTGGCTGCCATCTATGGGCAGATGCTCTTTTCTGGGGGTAAATGCCGGGCAGCTCTGCCGGGGCCACACGCTGCCGCCCGGTTTTGGGGCGGGCAGAGCCTCCCGCCGGTCACAATAGGCGTTACAGTCGTACTGCATCGCCAGTCCTCCTTTCAGCACCCCTCTTGACGTTTTTTTGCCTTTCATGCTATGTTCATTGTACAAATGATCGGGAAATTGAAAAGCGGTTGCTCAGATCTTGATGCTGCCTGCGTAAAATTTGCTCACTGTTACGGGAAGAAGGCTGACTGTACTGCGGATCGCCCCATGTGCCGCTGAGGAAAAGCACCTCAATCAGACGGCGGCGACAGAGTTTAAAAAGGTTTTGAGGCATCTGCCGACTGGGGGAACAAAACGTATGTTAGAGCTGTTTATCATGGAGTACCTGACCGCATTGGGCATGACCATGGTGCTGCTGTTCTTAGACAGTCGCTACTCCCGGCGGCGCACCGTTTTAACCACCTGCGGCGTCATCGTGCTGGTCATGGCGGCGGTGGCCGCCATATGTCTGACAATGGGTGTGGAAACCACCATCCGGATCTATTCCCTGATCGCCCATATCCCTTCGTTGCTCCTTCTTCTCTCGCTCAGCCGTTTCCGGGGGTGGCGGCTGGTGTTCCAGCTGCTCTCCGCCGTCCTGTTCTGTGCCCTGATCCACCACGGAGCGGGGCTGGCCTACTACCTGTCCGGCGGCCATGTCTTGGCTCTGATCTTGTCTTATGCCGCCCTCAGCGCCGGAGTTATCTGGTTCCTGCTCCGCTTTCTGCGGCCGCTGTTCCTCCAGACGCTGCTGGAACTGCGCCGGGGCTGGTGGCTTATGTGCCTGGTGATGGCGGCATATTACGCCATCATCATCTACCTGATCCCCGGCTATGTGGGGATTACGCGGAGCAGTACCATCCTCAAGCCTGCCATTTCTTTGCTGATGGTAGGATTTTATTCCATTTTGATGTTTCTTTTTTCCAGCATACAAAAGGAATCGGAAACCCGGCACAGCGCGCAGCTGTCCGCGTTACAGCTGTCCGCTTTGCAAAGCCGCATGGAGGCGGTAAAAGCGGCCGAGGATGTCATCCGCACAGAACGCCACGACCTGCGTCACCGCCTTCAGGCCGTCGCGGAGCTGGTGTCACGTGGGGACAGCAAGACCGCGCTGGAGTTCCTGGATGCCGCCCAAATACGACTGGATGAGCGTAAGGAAATCCGCTGGTGCCGCCCGCCAGTACTGGACGCGGTGTTCTCCTCCTACTTTGACCAGGCCCAGCGGCAGGGCATCCGGGTAGAGGCAAAGATCGCCCTGCCAAACGAACTGCCGGCAAAAGACAGCGAGCTTGCCATTGTCCTGGCCAATGCTTTGGAAAACGCCATCCATGCCAATCTGGCGCTGCCCAGGGAGCAGCGGGAGATCCGCTGCAGGATGGTGGGCAGTCCCGGCATCATGCTGGAGATTTCCAATCCGTGTACCGGAAATATCTCCTTTGACAGCAGCGGCCTGCCGGTGGCACAAAAAGAAGGGCACGGCCTGGGCGTACAGTCCATCTCTGCTTTTTGCCGGAAACACGGAGCCGTCTGCCAGTTTGACCTGACGGATGGCTGGTTCCGATTGAGACTGGTGCTGTAAAATCATACAGCTTATAGCGGCGAGGTACGTCTATACGCGCGGTCTGACGAGCGGCGCCAGCGAGGTTGAAGGGGCAATGCCCGGCAGGAATAAAACCGAACCGCTGCCGCCTTCTCATAAGCATAATCCGCTGGAATCCTAAGATTCCAGCGGATTTTTCAGTCTCCTGATTCCCTTTTGCTTATTCCTCCAGATAGAGCATGACCTCCACGGAGAAGATCGTTCCTGCGCTGTCAATCCACAGTGCGCCGTGGTATTTGTCCACAGCGCGCCGGACAATGGAAAGCCCCAGGCCGTGACCCTCCTCCGTCTTGCGGGAGCGGTAGGCCGGGACCTCCGGGCCGGCTGCCCGCAGCAGCACACCGTCATAGCTGTTGACGATTTTCAGAAACAACACGCCCCGGTCGGCCGTCAGGGAGAGGGAGAGTTCCTTGGCTTCGCTCCTTTCCAGGCCCTCCACCGCGTTGTCCAGCAGATTGCCCAGAATCACGTTCAGGTCGAACATATCCGCCGTGAATCCCTCCGGAAGGCGTACATCCAGCTTCATCCTGGCCCCGGCCTGCTTCGCCCAGCCCAGCTTATAGTTCAAAATGCTGTCCAGTTCCAGGTTGCCCGTTTGCACAAGGTCGGGACAGGACAGCTGCTGATCCAGACGCTTCAGGTACTGTACCAGCTCCTCGGTCTGTCCCCGGGCGGCATATCCCTCCAGAACGGCCAGATGGTTTTTCATGTCGTGGCGCAGGGCACGCACCTGCGCCTCCGACTGGCGCATCCGGCCAAATTCCGCCTGATAGGCCCTGTTCTGCTGCCTCAGCTGCTCCCGCTCGTAGGTCAGCCGGACTATGTGCGAAGAAATGCCGAGCCATCGCCTGAGCTTTGTCAGCGTCCGGCTCAGGATACCCCCGGGACAGTTTATAGCCGGTTCAGATACCGCGCCGCCGTTTGCGACGATATACGGCGCCCAGGCCGGCCCGGCCAATACAGTCTCTATTTTTTTGGCTTCCATTTCCATCGTCTCGCTTCTATACAGGCTATCCGCGGCCCCTGTGCGCCGCCGGCCGGGAAGCCCCTCTCCATCACATACGGCTTCCTTCCTCGTGATCTCATTATGTATATGTTGAAAGACTCTGGTTGAGGGACACCATGCTTCAAAGATTTCACCCTGCACCTGCCGTTTTTTCAAAACGCCGTCCAAACAGATCATCGCTTGTCTTCCCGGTCCGGGCGTGGTAAAATGATACAATATCTTTGAGGAAAGAAGGCTCGGCAGCTTATGATGTGGAAAGACAGCTACCGGCTCGGTGTGGAGCAGATTGACGAACAGCATATGGAGTTGTTCCGCATGACCGAGGATCTGGTAAACGCGGTAAAAGACGGGGCTTCCGTTGAGGTCTGTCAAAAGGCCCTGGGCTTTTTGAAGGACTATGTGATTTATCACTTCCGGGATGAGGAGGCATATCAGCAGTCCATTCACTATTGCGACAGCGAGGCCCACAAGAAGGAACACCGGCAGTTTACCCAGACCGTGCTCAACTACGAACGGCGGCTGACGGAGCACGGCTTTGACACGAAAATCATGAAGGATCTGGCCGGTACGGTGACAGCCTGGCTGATCTACCATGTGGTGGACACCGACCAGAAGCTGGTGTCCGGCCAAAAGATCGACGCAGCGGGACATGATTCCGACCAGTACGCGGATCTGTTTTCCCACAGCACGCTGGACGTGCTGGAGGCTATGGCAGACCTGGACCGGACCCAGGTCCGGCTGCACACAACAGACCTTTACCAGCCCCAGGGGGATATTTTTATAAAAATTCAGATGGTAGGCGATTGGAAGGGCGCGGCTGTCTTCGGCTTTTCCAAGCAGCTGGCCCTTCATCTGCTGGAGACCATGACAGGGATGGAGCTGTCTGAAGTGGATGAGCTGGTGCAGTCGGCGCTATGCGAGCTGACCAACATCTCCTGCGGGAACACGGCCACCGCCCTGGTCAAGCGGGGGCTGCAGTGTGACATCAAGACCCCGGTGATCTCCACAGACCCCGTCAGCCAGGCCGGCGGAACCGGCGTCCGGCTGGACACGGACTCCGGCTGGATTGAAATTGGCATCTATTGCGAGGAACAGCCTGCATAAAGCAAGCGGGAGGGTATCAGCTGCCATGCTGGTACCCTCCCGCTGTTTTTCTGCCTATTTCACATCTGCCGACAGGTCCATGTTCCAGGGCAGACGATAGGGGCTGTCCGCCCTGCCCCGGAGCTCCCAATAGATATCCGCCCGCTGCTGTACCTCCGCCAGATTCTCGGCGGTAGCCCCATAGGACAGCCGCCAGGCGGAGTAGCCGTCCAGAAAGCCCTGGCACAGCTCTTCCCAGGACTGAAAGTGCCGCTGCATGGTGAGACCCACCTCCCGGGAACGGCGGAGCAGCTCCTTGCGACCGCACCATCCCACCAGATAGGCGCATCCCAAAAGCTGCATGGACCGGCACAGTTCCCAGGCCCGTCCTCCCTGATCGGAGCAGTTCCACAGGCCGGGCCCCTTACTCATGTACTCCACCGTCTCCAGAATTCCCCCATAGTCCGTAATGTCCCAGGAGCCCTTCAGGGTCTGCTTCATCAGCTTGGCGGCGCCCAGCGCCCGGGGACATCCCCCGATGTGGATGGGATGGGTCTGCGCGTACTTCCGCCCCATGGCAAAATCGGTATAATACTGCCCCCAGATGGCGTAGGTTCCGGTCAGCCACAGCTCCAGGTCATTTTTCGGCCGGTTGCCCTCTGCCCAGATCTCCCTGAGCTTCAGAGCCAGCAGCCAGAGGACCGCCAGACACACCAGCAGGGCGGCGGACCCCAGCAGCCAGAACTGCCCAACGAAGCTGTCCCGGGTCAGCCTCGTCCATTTGGTGCCCACCATATCGGCGTAATAGGCCGTGGTGGTCAGCTCCGGAGCCTCCCGGGTCAGAATGGCCCGCTCCTGCTCGGTCAGCTCCCAGGGCCGCCACGTGCCCACGGGAGAATACCAAATATCCTGAGTGCTGTCATAAAAGTCGGTATCCATATCGGGATCATAGCGCAGCGCGACCACCTCCCCGCTGTCCAGGGTGATGAACCAATAGTAGCGATCCGTCAAATAGATCCCATCGTCATTGTGCTCCCCTTTTTGAAGCTGGCGCACCATAAAGCGCTTCATCTGTTCCATCTCCTGGATGGAGCTTGCCTGGAAGGTATCGTCCCCGGCCCGGCTGCCCACCGCCACGGTTTCATCCATTCCCATGGCGTTGGAGAGCACAGACCAGACCGGCCCCCCTGTGACCCATCCCCCGGCCAACAGGCTCACCAGAACACAGACGATGAGACCCACCCATTTTATCAGTTTATGCAGCTTTAACAGCATGATATCACGCTTCTTTCCCTTTATTCCCGCCAGATCGTCAGCTGGTAGGGGACGCCCTCCCAGGAGGTGTCAAAAAGATCCCCGCCCAGATCAATGATACTCATATCCGCATGATACGCCTCCGCCGGGATGCTATACAGCTCACGGGCGTCCAGGAAATATTTCCGGACTGTCTCCCCGGTGTCCGCCAGCACGCCGTCCACACAGAAAAGCGAATACGTTCTGTCGTGCAGCTCCGTTGTCCATACTGTTCCCCTCGGCTCCAGCCGGTAGGCGGCGTCTCCGAAATCCGCCGCCGCCAGGCCGCTTTTTTCCACCAGGTAGGCGCAGGCCGACGGCCCCGCCTCGTTCTGGTAGTACTCCAGCAGCCCCGGCCCGTCAAAGGGCTCCTCCGGCGTATACTGGTACCAGATCAGGCTGTCAAGGGAGGTGTAGACCAGATAGAGTTCATACTCCGGCGGTATGAGCTGATACCAGCGCTCCCCCTGCAGCCCGGACATGAGCTCCCCCAGCGCCGCCACGGCGTCGTCGCCGCCCCACATGGGAACCTCCAGCCGGTACGCCTCGGGGGAATCACCATAATGGTAGCTCCATGCACCGTCGTCGTCCTGATCCATGGGATACAGCTCACAGCCCCATTCCTCCTCAAAGTCCTCCAGGGCCTTGGTGAGCATCACATTGCTGTAATCCGTGGTATAGCCCAGCTGGCCCGCCGCCAGATCCCGCTCGCCGTCGGGCTCCGCTGTAAAAACTACGCCGGGTTCATCCCACAGCCGGTACATATTGGCATAGCTGGGGTTCATATTCTCCAAAGATTCCACCTTCCGCCCCAGGTCCTCCTCCAGATAGCGGCACATAGCGGCCCGGGCCTGCCTGCCCGGCATGGTCACCAGATAGGCGATGGCCCCCACCCCCAGCGGGACCAGGAGCAGGCACAGGAGAATACCCGCAACGATACGGAACGCGGGCTTTTTCCAGAAGGGTCTGGTTTGGGCAGGCTTTGCCGGGCCGGAGGTCTGGGGGGTACGGCCGGTGAGCAGCTCATAAATGCCGTGCCACACCTGGGGAGCCTGCCCGGCATCCCTTCCGGAGAACACCCGGGCCATCTCCTGCTTCACCTGCTGGGGCAGCTGGGAGGCCTGGCGCAGAAATTCCTCAAATCCGGCCACAAAATCCGGGTCACCCTTCACGATGAGAAACACCGAGCTGTGCAGGTAGTCTACCCACTCCTGGAAGGAGGCGTTGTTGTCATAGAGCACTTCCGCCATGGTCTGGGCCGCCTCGATGCGGCCCCAGTGCCGCTCCAGCTGCTGAACCCCCTCCGGCGTGGTGGCCGTATGCCGGTGAAAGAAGGCCGACCGGCGCGCCTGGGCCATCCGCTCCCGGGTCTCCGCCCGGCGGGCGGCCTCGCTTTCAAAGGTATCGTCCAGTTTTCTCCAGGCAGGCTGGTCCGCCTCCCCGGTCCCATAGACCGGCGCCTCCTCAGTCCGGCCTTCCTCCTCCGGCTTTTCGGCGGGGCGCGGCGGAGACACGGGCCGGGATACCGGAGCCTGCGGGGCGGCTCTGCCGCCCTTCCGGGCAAGCTGCCGGGCCTGCTGATAGGCCTCGTTCAGGCGCTGAAATCCCTCCGGATCCTCCTCCGGGTGGGTGGTCTTCAGCCGCTCGGCATAGGCGTGGCGCACCGCCGCCAGGTCCGCCGGGCCGGACAGGCCCAATTCGCTCCAAGGCCAGCTCATTCCATCTCGTCCTCCTCGTTCTCCATATCGTCCAGAGAGGGGTCAAAGTCAAAGTCCGACAGCTCCCCGGTTCCCGTGACCGCCTCCACTTGGGCCAGGGCCTGCTCCATACGGGCGGAGGCCTTGGCGGCCAGCAGGGGGTCCTGGCGGTCCAGGACGGACTGGTACCAGTTCAGCACCTGAAACACATACTGCCGCGGGCCGCCGGTGGTGGCCGCGTACAGCCGCTCCGCCCGGGCGATCAGCGCCCGGGGCCGCTCCAGCTCCCTGGGGTGCAGCTTGAGCACCGACAGTTCCTTCAGCCGGGCCTGGGCCTCCGCCTCGGTCATATCCCGGTTCTTGAGCACAAGGCTGGCCCGTTTTCCCGCCTCGTTCACCACTTCCACTTCCAGCAGCCCGTTGATGTCATAAGTAAAGCGTACCCGCACAGGCTTTCCGGTCTCTTCGCCGGCCTGATGCCCCAGAAAATTCCCCGCCTTCTGCTGCTTCACCTCCATATTGATGGAGCCCAGAAACACATTTTCCGCACAGTACATGTTCTCCCCCTGATAGACCTGAATGCAGACATCCTTCTGGTTTTTGTGGGCGGGGTAGTAGATCTCCTCCTTGCTGGAGGGGAGCACACAGTTGCGCTCAATGATGGGGGACATCAGCAGCTGCTTGGGATTGACCCTGTTCACCACGGCGATCCCCAGCGTAAAGGGGCACACGTCGGTCAGCACAAACTCCTTTAGATCGGCCGTTCTGGCCTTCATGCCCGCGCAGATCCCCGCGCCCAGGGCGATGGCGGTGTCCGGGCGGCTGTTGGCGGCCGGTTCCCGTCTGAGCAGCCGGGAGACGTAGCTTTTCACCGACGGCATATGGCTGGAGCCCCCCACCATGACCAGCTCGTCCAGCTCGTCCATGGACATGCCCGCGTCGGAGAGCACCTGCCGGATGGGGGTCTTCATCCGCTGGAAAAGCGGGCCGCAGGCGCGGATCAGCCACTGATTGGTCAGCGGCAGGGACACCATGCGCCCCTCGTGCTCCACCGCCATGAACACCGGCTCCTGGGCGCTCAGCGCCATTTTGCAGGTCTCCGCCTGCTGGACCAGCAGCTCCTGCTTCTGTCTGGAGAGGGCGTCGAAGTCTATGCCGGTCTCCTGGCAGAAGGACCTGGCCAGCATCAGGTCAAAGTCCGTTCCCCCCAGGTTGTTGTCGCCGCTTACGGCGGTGACGCTGACCACCGACTCAAAGCGCTCCACCAGGGACACGTCCAGGGTCCCGCCCCCAAAGTCAAACACCAGACAGACCTTGTCCTGCTCCCCCTCGGCAATGTGGGCGGACATGGCGGCGGCGGTGGGCTCGTTGACCAGCCGCTCCACCCGCAGCCCGGCCAGCTGGCCCGCCCGCTTTGTGGCCGAGCGCTGGGGCTCGGCAAAATAGGCGGGGACGCTGATCACCGCCTCGGTCACCGCCTCCCCCAGGTAGGCCTCCGCGTCCTCCTTCAGGCTGCGGAGGATCAGGGCGGAGAGCTCCTCCGGCGTAAAGCGGTGCTCCCCCAGCTGGAACACCCGGTCGGTCCCCATATACCGCTTGAACCGGGCGGCGGTGCGCTCCGGATGGGAAATCAGCCGGTCCTTCGCCGCCCGTCCCACCAGAATGGAGCCGTCCTCATCCACGCTGACCGCGCTGGGGGTCAAAAACGCGCCGGAGGCGTTGGGAATCAGCTGGCACGCGCCGTCCTTCCACACCGCCGCCAGGCTGTTGGTGGTACCCAAATCAATCCCGATGATTGCCATATCAGACCTTCCTCATCCCAACCAAATTAGCCCTTGCACAGGGAAAACCGTTTTGACAGGCTTGCGGACATTATAGCATAACGGGGCAGGGCTTTCAATTTATGGGTATTCCACATTCCAAATTCGTGTCCAAAGCGGCGCTTTCGCCCAAAGCCGCCTTTTTGACCATGGATTTTGTCCACTAGCTTGTCATTTTTTTCAATGTGACGTACAATGAATCTAATTCAGATTGATACCCTTCAACGAGGTGATACACCATGGAAAACGCCGTCCTTCGACCCCAGGCGGAGCAGCGCTACCGGGAGGAGCTGGAGGCGCTGCGGCTCTGGGACCAGGAAAACCGTAAGCCCCAGAACTGGCTGCTCTCCCCCAAGGCGGTGCGGCTGTTCATTCTGGGCTCCCGCACGTCGGTCCGCTGCGGCGGACAGACCGTCACCATCCGCAAAAAATATCTGGGCAACGACGCGCTGGTGGAGCGGTGCATCATCACCCTGGCGGGCAACCGGGGGCTGATGCTGGTGGGCGAGCCGGGTACCGCCAAGACCATGCTGTCCGAGCTGCTGTCCGCCGCCATCAGCGGCTGCAGCACCAACACGGTCCAGGGCACCGCCGGCACCACCGAGGACATGATCAAGTACTCCTGGAACTACGCCCTGCTGCTGGCCAACGGCCCCAGCCGCCAGGCTCTGGTGCCCTCTCCCCTCTATGTGGGCATGGAGAAGGGGATCCTGACCCGGTTCGAGGAGCTCACCCGCACCCCTGCCGAGGTGCAGGACAGCCTCATCAGCGTGCTCAGCGACAAGGTGCTGAACATCCCCGAGCTGGGGGACGAGGGCCTGCTCTTTGCCCGGCCCGGCTTCAACGTCATCGGTACCGCCAACACCCGGGACAAGGGGGTCAACGAGATGTCCAGCGCCCTCAAGCGCCGGTTCAACTTTGAGACCGTCCAGCCCGTGCGGGACGTGGCTCTGGAGAAGCAGATCATCCTCAACGAGGTGGGGGCCCTGGCCGATGCCGCCGGGATCACCCAGCCCCTGGACCAGGAGGCCGCCGAGCTGCTGGCCACCACCTACCATGAGCTGCGGGAGGGGGTCTCCGCCGAGGGGCAGCGGCTGGAAAAGCCCGCCGCGGTCATGAGCACCGCCGAGGCCATCTCGGTCTACTATCAGACCATGATGACCGCCTGGTACTACGGCGACGGCCGCATGGACGAGGGGTGCCTGGTGGAAAACCTGGTGGGCGCCGTGGCCAAGGAGTCCCAGGAGGACATGGACAAGCTGGCCAGCTATTTTTCCACCGTGGTACGGGAGAAAGCACGACGGGAGGGCGGGGCATGGACGCGCTACTATCAGGCGAGAGGACAGCTGAAGTAATTCCCTTTTCCCTGGACGCGCCGGTGCTCTACTACCCGGTGCGCCACCACAGCCCCGCCTGCGCCCGGCACCTGGAGCAGGTGATCGCCCGGTACAACCCCCAGTGTATCCTGGTGGAGGGGCCGGAAAACGCCAACGACCTGCTGCCGGTGCTCACCAACCCGGACACCCGGGCCCCGGTGGCCCTCTACTACGCCTACCGGGACGAGGGGCGGCTGCTGTCCGAGGGCGACGGGGAGCCGGAGCAGTTCTGCTGCTACTACCCCTTCCTGGACCACTCCCCCGAGCTGGTGGCCCTGCGGGCGGCGGCGGAGCGTGGTATCCCCGGCCGGTTCATCGACCTGGGCTACGCCGAGATCCTGCTGGCCACTCAGGCCGCCCGGGGCCTGCGCACCGAGGCGGAAAAGCAGAACTACGCCAGCGACCGCTATCTGGCGGCCAACCGGTTCCAGCAGCGGCTGTGCGAAAAGGCGGGCCTGCGGAGCTTTGAGGAATTCTGGGAGAAGTACTTTGAGACGGCGGGCATGGGCCTCAGCGACGAGGCCTTTGTCCGGCAGATGAATGCCTATTGCCTTCTGTCCCGGCAGAACACCCCGGAGGTGGAGCTGCGGGAGGACGGCTGCCTGGCCCGGGAGGCCCACATGGCCCGCCGGGTGCAGGAGGCCGCTGGGCAGTACCGGCGGGTGCTGGTGGTGGCGGGCGGCTTTCACATCTGGGGCCTGCTCCACCCCGACCCCAGCCACCTTCCCGCCCGGACCCTGCCCGCCGGAACCCAGCCGGTCTACCCCATGCGGTACACCATGCCGGCGGCCGACGCCCTCTCCGGCTACGCCAGCGGTATGCCCGCCCCCGGCTTTTACGCCCAGGTGTGGCAGGCCCTCCACGGCGAGCAGCCGGAGCGGGCCTGGAGCGACGTGGTGCTGGACTATCTGGTCCGGACCGGCCGCAGGCTGCGGCGGGACGGGGACACCATCTCCGCCTTTGATGAGACCTGCGCCTTCCAGCAGGCCCAAATGCTGGCCCATCTGCGGGAGAAACCGGAGCCCGGCCTCTACGAGCTGCGGGACGCGGTTCTGAGCAGCTTTGTCAAAGGGGAGGCCAGCCTATCCGGGATGGGGCCCCTGCGGGTGCTGGGGGAGCTGACCACCGGGCAGGCCGTGGGCCAGCTGTGCGACGGAGCGCTGGTCCCCCCGCTGGCCACCGATTTTGACAAAAAATGCGCCAGCTTCCGGCTGCTGCGCAACGCCGCCTCCGCCCAGGAGATCACCCTGTCCATTTTCTCCCAGACAAAACACAGGGCTGCCAGCCGGTTTTTCCACCAGACGGTCTTTCTGGAGTGCGGCTTTGCCCGGCGGACCAAGGGCCCGGACCTGCTGCACGGCCGGGACCGGAACCTGATCCGGGAGAGCTGGACCTACCGCTGGACGGCTGCGGTGGACGTGGCCCTCATCGAGCACGCGGTATCGGGGGCCACCATGGAGGAGGCCTGCGCCACCGAACTGCGGCAGAAGATGGCCGTGGCGGCCAAAGCCCAGCAGGGGGCCCAGCTGCTGGTGGATGGCTTTCTGATGGGCATAGGGGACGTGGCCGACGATCTGGCGGGGAGCATGGACCGGCTGCTGCTGGCCGACGGCGACTTCACCTCCCTGTGCCAGGCCTGCGCCTGCCTCAGCACCCTGGAGGAGTGGCAGACCCAGTACGGCGAGCAGGGCAGCTACGACTACCCCGCCCTGCTGCGCCGCTGCTTTACCCGGGTGCTGCAGCTGCTGCCCGGCATGAACACGGTGGACGACCACGGGGTACTGGGGGTGCAGCAGGCCTGCATCCTGCTCTACCAGGTCACCGGCCGGGCGGCCTTTTCCGCCCTGCGGCGGCCGCTGACGGAGGCCTTCGGGCGTCTGGTGAGACGGGACCCCATCCACCCCGCTCTCCACGGGGCGGTGCTGGGGCTGCTCTACGGCAGCGACCCGGCGTGGAAAAAGTCCATTGACCGGGCCATACAGGGCTACCTGCGGGGCACCCGGAACATGATGCTCCGGTCGGCCGCCTTTTTGCAGGGGCTGTTCTGCACCGCCAGGGACCTGCTGCTGGTGGACCGGGATTTTCTGGGCCACATCGACGCTCTGCTGGTGTCCCTGGACGAGGCGGATTTTACCGCCCTGCTGCCCGAGCTGCGGCTGGCCTTCAGCTATTTTGTGCCCATGGAGACCGACCGCATCGCCCGGCTGGCGGCGGAGCTCCACGGGGGCAAAACCATCAACCTGTACCGGGCGGGGGTGGATGCCGCCGCATACGCCCGGGCGGAGCAGGTGGACGCCTGGGCCGCCGCCCGGCTGGACGCATTTGGCGAGGAAGGAGATGAGGGCTGATGCTGACCGATGGCGCCGCTTTAAACCGCTGGCGGCTGATCCTGGGCGAAAACGCCGGGCAACAGCTCAGCCTGAATGACGGCCGGCTGATGCGCATGGACCGGGCGCTGGAGTTCCTCTACGGACGGGAGGCGGGCCAGGACGTGCGGGAGCGGGACCCCCAGGGGGGACACGAGGCCAGCCAGCTGACGGTGGCCCAGTGGCTCAATGAGGTGCGGGTGCTCTTTCCCCAGGAGACGGCGGAGATCCTCCAGCGGCACGCCCTGGACCGCTACCAGCTCACCGAGCTGCTCACCGACCGGGAGATTCTGGAGAAGATGGAGCCCAACCAGGCCCTGCTGGAGACCGTTCTGAGCCTGAAGCACATGATGAAGGGCCCCGTCCTGGACGCCGCCCGCCGGGTGGTGGCCCGGGTGGTGGCCCAGCTGATGGAGAAGATGCAAAACGACGTGCGCCGCTCGGCCCTGGGCAAGCTGGACCGCACCAGCCGGAACAGCGTGCGCTCCCTGCGCAACCTGGACATACAGCGCACCATCCGGAAAAATCTGGCCCACTACGACCGGGAGAGCCGCCGGCTGATGCTGGAGCAGGTGTACTTCAACGGCCGGGTCAAGCGGTACAACCCCTGGCGGGTCATTCTGGCGGTGGACGAGAGCGGGTCCATGCTGTCCAGCGTGATCCACAGCGCGGTAATGGCGGGGATCTTTGCCAAGCTGCCCATGCTGGACACCCGCCTGGTAATCTTCGACACCGCCGTGGTGGACCTGAGCGGCTACGTGGACGACCCGGTGGAGGCCCTGATGAGCATTCAGCTGGGGGGCGGCACCGACATCGCCGGAGCCCTGCGCTACTGCGAGAGCCTGATCACCGCCCCCCACCGCACCATGGTTGTGCTGGTCAGCGACCTGTGCGAGGGCAACAGCCGGCACAATCTCTACGGCGTCTGCCACGACATTCTGGAGAGCGGGGCCAAGCTCATCGCCCTCACCGCCCTGGACGAGAACGCCGCCCCCGCCTACGACCGGGCCACCGCCCAGGCCCTGGCCGGGCTGGGGGCCCACGTGGGAGCCATGACCCCGGCCAGACTGGCGGATTTCATGGCAAATGTGATGCGGGAGTGAAAGGGGGCGACGGTGCGTGCACCTGCCGGAGCCATTGGCCGCCGCGCTGGCCGCGGCCGATGAAAACTATCTGATCGGGCTGTGCAACAAGGGCACGGTAAACCGGGCGAAAAAAGACCTGGCGGCCCTGGACAGCCCGGAGGTTCAGGAAACAGAGGACGGCGTGGAGGTCCGGGTGGGGGACGCCCTCTGCCTCATCAAAGCCCCCCTGGGGGAGAGCCGCTGCTCCTGCCCCAGCAGCGGCATCTGCCGCCATCGGATCACCGCCATGCTGTGGCTGCAGGGACAGCTGGCCGACCCGGCGGAGGAATCTCCTCAGGAGGCTCCGCCGCCCCAGAATCCGGACTTTGCCCAGCTGCGGGACTACCCTACCGAAAAGCTGGCCAAACAGCTGGGGGCCAAGCGGCTGTACGCTATCCTGTTCCGCCACAGGAGCGGGACCGGGCCTGTTCTGGAGGAGACCTCGGTGGTCACGGCGGAGATGCCCTGGCTGCCCGCCACGGTGCGCCTTCTGGAGCCCCTGGAGCACAGCACCTGTACCTGCCACAGCAAGACTTTCTGCCTCCACAAGGCGGAGGCCCTGCTCTACTGGCAGCTGGCCCAGGGGCTGGCCGACCCGGCGGCCCTGGAGGCGACCGCCCCGCCGGAGGAGGCGCTGGATCTGGAGCGGCTGCGGGGGGTGTGCCGGGCGGTGCAGGAGACCCTGACCGCCCACATGGTCACCGGCCTGAGCCGCCTCTCCCCCTCCGTGCAGGAGACCACGGAGCGGATGGCGGCCCTGTGCCACACGGCCCGGCTGCCTGAGCTAGAACGGGCCCTCCGGTCCCTCCACGGGGAGTACGTCGCCTATTTCGCCCGCTCGGCGGCCTACCGGGACGACGCCCTGCTGGCCCGGCTCTCCAGGGCCTTCCGGCTGGCCCAGGCCCTGGAGACCGCCGACGAAAAGACCGCCGCCCGGCTGGCGGGGGTCTTTCGGGAGGACTACCTGCCGGTGGGGCGGCTGGAGCTGTACCTGCTGGGCCTGCGGGCCTTTTCCGGGCGGAGCGGCTACGCGGGCACCATCTATTATTTCTGGGAGGGGTCGGCCCGCCGGTTTTACACCTTCTCCGACCTCCGCCCCACCTTTTACGAGGGGTCAGCCCGCCGGAGAGGGGACGCCGCCCCCTGGGGGCTGCCCTGCACCCTGCGGCAGGCCAAGGGCTGCGCCCTGGAGCTGACGGGGGCCAAGGCCACTCGGTCCGGCGGTCTGTCCTCCACCGAGCAGTGCAGCGGAGTGCTGCTGGGTCACCGGGAGCCGGGCCAGGCCTTTCCCTGGGAGGAGGTCTACACCGACTTCTCCCGTCTGCTGGCGGAGCGGAGCGCCCCCCACGCCCCGGAGCCGGAGCGACTGGCCGTTCTCCAGCCCAGCCGGTGTGAGGCGCAGGAATACGATCAGGTACGTCAGGTATTCTCCCTGCGGCTGCTGGACGGGGCGGGCCGGGACATCTGGCTGGAGGTGAGCTACAAGCAGGAGGCCGCCAAGCTGATGGAGCGGATGGAGGCGCTGGTCCAACAGCTCCAGAGCCGTCCCGCCCTCCGCCCGGTGTTTTTCGGTATCCTCTACCGGGAGGGCGACAGGCTCAAGCTCTCCCCCATCGAAGCATTTACCCACTGGGAGGAAACGCCATGACGGAACTGATACAGGAGCTCCAGCTGGCCCTCACCGAGCTGCTGCAATCCGGGCTGGACACCGGCGGCCCGGCCGCCCTGCCACGGCTCCACGCCCTGGCCGCCCGGTGCGAGGAGCTGGGACTCCACACCGGCGCCTCCCTGCTGACCCAGGCGGAGGAGGCCCTGGCCGCCCGGGCCCACACCATGGAAAAGGATGATCTGCCCCTGGCTGCGATCCTCTGCCGCACCGCCCGCTATCTGGAGCTGTGCCGGGAGAAGCTTCAGGAGGAGTCCATCACCCTGCGCTGGCAGGCATTGGATTGGGAAACAGAGGGAGGCAGCCCATGAAAAAAGAGGACCTGAAAAACCAGATCATTCACGACCTGGTGCGGGACGCTTACACGGGAACGGCCGAGCTGCAGGCCTATCTCACCGACACCGGAAGTCTCAAAGACAGCGCCGCCCAGCTGGCCCCCGTCACCGTGGACCGCTATGTCTACCCCATCTGTGCGGCTGAGGAAATGGCCACCTACCGCCAGCGCTTCGGCTGGGACGCATTCCTCTGCCGCTGCGCCGCGGCCATGGCTCTGGGGTTCCGCGGCCGGTGGATGTACAAGCTGGTATACGAGGGCCTGGACTTTTCCGGCATTACGGAGGCCCTGCTGGGGACGGATCTCCCCTTACCCACCGTGCTGGACGTACTGGCGGGGCTGTATGACAGCTTTTACCCCCACCCCCACTGCCAGGGCGTCCAGGACGCCGCCTGCAAGGCGGTGAACCGCCCCCGTTACCTGAAGGAGCTGTGTACCGCGGCTCCGGAGTCCCGGTCCTTTGGGCGGCAGATCGCCCTCTCCGTTCTGGACGGCTTCACCGCCCTGCCCGGCCAGGCGGGGGAGCAGGCCAAGGCGGGGATTCTGGCCTGTGCGGGCGATTCCTCCAAGCAGATCCATGATCTGCTGGTGACCCTTCTGGCGGGGCACCCCGACTGGGCCGGCGACTACGCCGCCCTGCTCAAGGGCAAGAAAACCGCCCAGCGGTTGCTGGCCGCGGAGGTGTCGGCCAAGCTAGGAGGCGCCCTCCGCCCGGAGCTGGAGGCGGCCCTTGCGGTGGAAAAGAACGCCAAGGTGGCCGACGCCATCCAGGCCGCCCTGAATCAGGGGGCCACGCCCACCGGTGAAGATGCCTCCGCCAACCTGGACGGGCTGGCCGACCGAATTCTGAAGGGCGGAAAAAGGCGGAAAATCCGATGGCTGCTGGACAGCCCCCTGCCCACCCTCCACCTGACCGGGGGCGGCGAGGTCAGTGAGAACCGCCGGGACGCCCTGCTGATGTCCTACTGCGAGCTGGGCCGGATCGGCCGCAGCGAGACCGCCGCCCAACTGACCCAGGGGATCGACCAAAAGGACCTGGCCGCCCTGGCCTATGAGGTATATGAGCGCTGGCTGGCTGCCGGGGCCCAGAACAAGACCAAGTGGGTGCTCCCCTTCGCGGCGGTATACGGCGGCCCGGCCATGATCCCCAAGCTGACCCACGCCATCGACGAGTGGCCACAGAACGCCCGGGGGGCCATTGCCTGCGACGCGGTGACCGCCCTGACCCTCAGCGGCGATCCCACCGCCCTGTTGGCGGTGGACGGTATCGCCCGCAAGTTCAAGTTCCGCCAGGTGAAGGCCGCCGCCGGGGCCGCCCTGGAGAACGCCGCCCAGGAGCTGGGCATTACCCTGGAGGAGCTGGCCGACCGGATGGTGCCCACCCTGGGCTTCTCCGCCGACGGCAAGCGGGTCTTTGACTATGGCCCCCGCACCTTTACCGTGCGGCTGACCCCCACCCTGGAGCTGGAGATCACCAGCGACAGCGGCAAGACCTTCAAAACCCTGCCCGTCCCCGGCAAGACCGACGACCCGGCCAAGGCCACCGCCGCCCACAGCGACTTCAAGGCCATGAAGAAGCAGATCCGCACCACCGCCGCCACCCAGAAGGCCCGGCTGGAGGAAACCTTTTCCGTACTGCGCTGCTGGACCAGCGACAGCTGGCGGGCCCTGTTTGTCCACAACCCCATTATGCACCAGTTCGCCATGAGCCTGATCTGGGGCGTGTATCAGGAGGGCCGGCTCCAAACCACCTTCCGCTACATGGAGGACGGCTCCTTCAACACCGTGGATGAAGAGGAGTATCAGCTGCCCGACAACGCCCGCATCGGCCTGGCCCATCCGGTGGAGCTGGACCAGGAAACCCTGGAGGGCTGGAAACAGCAGCTGGAGGACTACGAGATCACCCAGAGCATCCGGCAGCTGGACCGCCCAATCTTTCGCCCGGAGCCCGGTACCGAGCAAAACCACAGCCTGGAGCGTTTTGGCGGAAAAAGGCTCAACAATCTGACCCTTTTGAGCAAACTGAAAAGCCTGGGCTGGTACCGGGGCAGCGTGGACGGCGGAGCCTACGACACCTTTTACCGGGAGGACCCCACCCTGGGTCTGGGGGTGGAACTGCATTTCTCCGGCGGCATGGTGGGGGATGAGCGCTACAACACCGTCACGGTATATGACGCTGTATTTTACCGGCAGGACGACTGCTGCGGCGATGACGAAAAGGAACACAGCTTCGCCCTGGGGGAGGTCCCCGCCCGCTATTACAGCGAGGTGGTCTGCCAGCTGGAGCAGGCCACCGTCTTCAGCTTCGAGACCGTCCCCGACTGGAAGGCAAACCGATAACAGAGGAGGCAACGTATGAGTTTTCCGCTATTTCCCAAAAGAAAAGAGGATTTGAAGCGCCGGATCATCGACGATCTGGTCCGGCACACCGCCACCGGAAAGAGAGAACTGGAGGCCTACCTTACCGATACAGGCAATCTGGCGGACAGCGTGGTCCAGCTGGCCCCCGCCTCCTCCAACCGCTATGTCTACCCCCACCAGGGAATCGGATGGCTGCGGGAATACCGGAACAGCGCGGGCTGGGACGAATTTACCTGCCGCTGTATCCTGGCTCTGGGGCTGGTGTTTCAGGGCAGCGGGATAACCCAGCTCTTTGGCGGGGTGTCGGACATGGCCGGGCTGGCAGAGGCGCTGCTGGAACTGGACCTGCCCTTCCTCACGCTGTTGGACGTATTTAGCACAATCCACGACTCCTACTACCAGGAACGGCACAAGGTCCAGGTCCGCAACGCCGTCTATGGGGTGGTAAACAAGCCGGCCTATCTGCCCAGGCTGTGCACCGCCGCCCAGGAAGCCTGCCTGTACGGCCGGTTTGTGGCCCTCTCCGCCCTGGACGACCTGACCGCCCTGCCCGGCGAGGAGGGGGCTCTGGCCAAGGCGGAGCTTCTGGCCTGCACCGGGGAGTCCTCCAAGCAGGTCCAGAGGCTGCTGCTGACCATTCTGGCCTCCCACCCGGACTGGGCCGGCGACTACGCCGACCTGCTCAAGAGCAAAAAAGCCGCCCAGCGGCTGATGGCCGCGGAAGTGGCGGCCAAGCTGGGGGACACCCTCCGCCCACAGCTGGAGGAGGCTCTGGCGGTGGAAAAGAGCGCCAAGGTGGCCGACGCTATCCGGCTCGCCCTGGGTCAGAAGGCCGTGCCCGCCGGGGAAGATGCCCCCGCCAGCCCCGACGAGCTGACCGCCCGGGTACTGAAGGGCGGAAAAAAGCGGAAAATCCAGTGGCTGCTGGACACCCCCCTGCCCACCCTCCACCTGACAGAGGGGGGCGAGGTCAGCCAGGACCGCCGGGACGCCTTGATGGTGGCCTGCTGCGAGCTGGGCCGGACCGGCCGCAGCGAGACCGCCGCCCAGCTGGCCCAGGGGATCGACCAAAAGGACCTGGCCGCCCTGGCCAACGAGGTATACGAGCTCTGGCTGGCCGCCGGAGCCCAGAGCAAGAACAAGTGGGTGCTCCCCTTCGCGGCGGTATATGGCGGCCCGGCCATGACCCCCAAGCTGAACCACGCCATCAACGAGTGGCCCCAGAACGCCCGGGGGGCCATCGCCTGCGACGCGGTCACCGCCCTGGCTCTCAGCGACGACCCCGCCGCCCTGCTGATTGTGGACGCCATCTCCCGCAAGTTCAAGTTCCGCCAGGTGAAGGCGGCCGCCGGGGCCGCCCTGGAGAACGCCGCCCAGGAACTGGGCATCACCACCGAGGAGCTTGCCGACCGGATCGTGCCCACCCTGGGCTTCTCCGCCGACGGCAAGCGCACCTTTGACTACGGCCCCCGCAGCTTTACGGTGCGCCTGACCCCCACCCTGGAGCTGGAGATCACCAACGACAGCGGCAAGACGGTCAAAAATCTGCCCGCCCCCGGCAAGACCGACGACGAGGCCAAGGCCACCGCCGCCTACAACGACTTCAAGACCATGAAAAAGCAGATCCGCACCACCGTCACCTCCCAGAAAGCCCGGCTGGAGGCGGCTCTCTCGGCGCTGCGCTGCTGGACGGGCGACAGCTGGCAGGCCCTGTTTGTCCACAACCCCATTATGCACCAGTTTGCCATGAGCCTGATCTGGGGCATCTACGAGGACGGCCAACTCCAGACCACCTTCCGCTATATGGAGGACGGCTCCTTCAACACCGTGGACGAGGAGGAGTACCAGCTGCCCGACGGCGCCAGCATCGGCCTGGCCCATCCGGTGGAGCTGGATCAGGAAACCCTGGAGGACTGGAAGCAGCAGCTGGAGGACTACGAGATCACCCAGAGCATCCAGCAGCTGGACCGGCCGGTCTTTCGCCTGGAGCCCGGCATGGAGTCCTGCCGCAGTCTGGAGCTGTTCGGTGGGAAAATGCTCAACGGCCTGTCCCTCTCCGGCAAGCTGCAAGGGCTGGGCTGGTACCGGGGCAGCGTGCAGGACGCCGGCGGGTTTTACACCTTCTACCGGGAGGACCCCGCTCTCAGCCTGGGGGTGGAGCTGAACTTCTCCGGCGCCTACGTGGGGGACGAGAACACCACCGTAACGGTATACGACGCGGTATTTTACCGGGCGGGCACCGTGCAGCGGGGCAGCTACTGCTATGACGAGCCCAAGGAGGAGCACATCTTTGCCCTGGGAGAGGTCCCCACCCGCTATTACAGCGAGGTGGTCTACCAGCTGGAGCGGGCCACCGCCTCCAGTACCGAGACCGACCCCGACTGGAAAAAGCAGACCCGGTAGCCCCCCGCCTTGACCCCGCCGCCGCCCTATACTATAATGAGGACAATCCTCGGGTCCGGCAGAGGCTCCGGGCCCATCTCTCAAACTTGCCCGCAGCGCGGCATGAAATGGAGTGATGCTTTGTGGTACCCACACAGGTATGGTCCGTCTATTGGAGCGCCACCGGAAACACCCGGCAGACGGCGGAGGTGATCGGCGGGGCGCTGGCCCAGGCCCTGGGCTGCCCCTGGAAGGCTCTGGACTTCACCCTGCCCGCCGCCCGCACCGGGCCGCTGTCCTTCCAGCCGGGAGACATGGTGGTGTTCGCCATGCCCACCTACGCCGGAAAGCTGCCCAACAAGCTGCTGCCCTATGTCCAGGAGCAGACCGTGGGCAATGGGGCCCTGGCGGTGCCGGTGGTAACCTTCGGCAACCGCAGCTTTGACAACTCCCTGGCGGAGCTGCGGGCCGTCCTCACCCAGAACGGCTTCCATCCCGTGGCCGCCGGAGCCTTCGTGGGGCGGCACGCCTTTACCGACGAGCTGGCCCCCGGCCGCCCCAGCCAGGCGGATCAGGAGGAGATGCGGGCCTTCGCCCGGCAGGTGGCCGACAAAGTGACCCAGGCCCAGCAGATCCCCCCCTCCCCCGCCGTCCCCGGCGACAGCGACGCCCCCTACTACATCCCCAAGGGGGTGGACGGGGCCCCGGCCAAATTCCTGAAGGCCAAGCCCCAGACCGATCCCGCCAAATGCACCAACTGCGGCGCCTGCGCCCAGTCCTGCCCCATGGGGGCCATCGACCCCGAAAACGTGGCGGAGACCCCCAGCACCTGCATCAAATGCCAGCGGTGCATCCGTCTCTGCCCCACCGGGGCCAAGTATTTTGACGACCCCGCCTTCCTCTCCCACGTGGAGATGCTGCGGCAGAATTTTACCCCACGGAAAGAAAACCAGACCTTCCTATAACGGCCAGCCGGGCGGCGGGAACAGCATCCCGCCGCCCGGCTTTTTTTGCCTTTGGTGAAACATTTGCCCCCGCTGCGGTGTTGGAATAAGTAGAAAGGAAGGTGAATGGGGATAGACACGCAAACGATGGAACAGACCTTCGCCCAATACGGCAGGACCATCTACCGCCTGGCCCTGCAATACACCCGCCAGCCCCCCGACGCGGAGGACGTGCTCCAGGAGGTACTGCTGGAACGCTGCCGCAGAACGGAGCCCTTCCAGTCGCCGGAACACGAGCGGCGGTGGCTGCTGCGGGTGGCGGTGAACAAGAGCCGCAATCTGCTGCGGGCGGGACGGCGGCGGCCCACGGTGCCTCTGGACGAGGCTCTGGCGGAGTACACCCCGGCGGAGCCCTCCTACCGGGCGCTGTATGAGGCGGTATTATCCCTCCCCCGGGATTACCGGCTGACGGTGGACCTCTACTACTATGAGGGGTACTCCACCGGGGAGATCGCCGCCCTGCTGGGGGCCAGGGAGGCCACGGTACGCACCTGGCTGCGCCGGGCCAGGCTGAAATTAAAAGAGCTGTTAAAGGAGGAATGGGACGATGACCAACCGTGAACGCTATCAGGCGGCCTTTGCCGGGGTGTGCCCCCCGGCGGATACCATTCAGCGGGCTCTGGCCCGGCAGGAGACCGCCCCACAGCCCCGCCGCCGGCGGGTGGGCCGGACGCTGCTGGTGCTGGCGGCGGCAGTGGCCCTTCTTACTCTCACCGTCAGCGCGGAGGTGACCGCCGGAACGGTGAGCAATCTGCTGGCTCCCCTGTACGGTGGGGCCCAGACTGAGCTGGTGGACAGCATCGGCTATCCGGTGGACGCCTCGGTCACCGTCAACGGCTACACCCTCACCGCCGAGGCGGTGATCGGCGACCAGTACAATGTGGCGATGGTATACACCCTTACCCGGGAGGACGGGGAGCCCATCCCCCAGGGGGCCTATTTCGCAGACCGGGAAAACAGCCTCCACCGGGGAAGCGGCGGCGGTTATCTGGAACAAGTGCGGGAGGGCCTGCCGGAAAATCAGATGCAGCTGGTGGAAGTCTGGACGGGGAGCGCTTCCCTGCCCTTCCTGCGCAACGTCCAGGTAGTCTTTCGTGATCTGACCCTCTATCAGGAGGGGGAGGAACCCATCCTGCTGGCGGAGGGGGAGTGGGAACTGAAATTTACCGCCCGGTACCGGGACGCCATGGTATCCGTTCCAGTGGACAACCTCACCGTCACCGGCACCGAGGGGAAGTCCTACCAGATCCGCAAAGTACAGCTCTCCCCTCTGGGGGTACACATGGACCTCATCGCCCCCAACGATCTCCCCAAGCTGGGGGATCCCCCGGAGCATGCCATGGGGCTGCTGAGCGACTTCACCGTCTCCCTCCAGCTCTCCGACGGCACCATCCTGCCCGTAGGCAACGCCAACCGGGGGGGCGGCGGCAGCATGGACGACGAGACCATCAAGGCCCACTACGGGGCCCTCTTTGACCAGCCCATCCCCCTGGAGGACGTGTCCGCCCTGATCATCTGCGGCACCCAGGTGCCGGTGGACGCCGGTTAAACTTCCCATAGATACAAAAGCCCGGCGGGGAGCTATGCTCCCCGCCGGGC
>NHCFR00700__coassemble_1013_pt1 | contig 37961 bp, 36 predicted proteins | sample NHCFR00700__metabat2_low_PE_032 | metagenome-assembled genome bin NHCFR00700
TCCAGGTCGGAGGCGAACTGGGTGAACACCTCCAGCTCCCGGAACCGGGCCAGGTCGATACGCAGGGTGCCGGCGGTCTTTTTGATGGCCCGAGTCTGGGCGGAGCCGCCCACACGGGACACCGACAGTCCTACGTTGACGGCGGGCCGCTGGCCGGAGAAGAACAGGTCGCTCTCCAGGTAGATCTGGCCGTCGGTGATGGAGATGACGTTGGTGGGGATATAGGCCGACACGTCGCCGGCCTGGGTCTCGATGATAGGCAGGGCGGTCATGGAGCCGCCTCCGTATTCGCGGGTCAAACGGCAGGCCCGCTCCAGCAGCCGGGAGTGGAGGTAGAACACGTCGCCGGGGTAGGCCTCGCGGCCGGGGGACCGCTTGAGCAGCAGGGACAGGGTGCGGTAGGCCACCGCGTGCTTGCTCAGATCGTCGTACACGATGAGCACATCCCTGCCCTTGCTCATAAAGTACTCGCCCATGGCGGCGCCGGAGTAGGGGGCGATGTACTGCAGGGGGGCGGACTCGCTGGCGGTGGAGGACACGATGATGGAATAGTCCATGGCGCCGTGCTTTTTCAGGGTGTCCTGGATGCGGGCCACGGTGGAGGCCTTCTGGCCGATGGCCACATAGATGCAGATGACGTCCTGGCCCTTCTGGTTCAGGATGGTGTCCACGGCGATGGCGGTCTTGCCGGTCTGCCGGTCGCCGATGATGAGCTCCCGCTGGCCCCGGCCGATGGGCACCATGGCGTCGATGGCCAGGATCCCGGTCTGCAGGGGGACGTTCACCGGCTCCCGGCTGACCACGCCGCTGGCCTCATGCTCGATGGGGCGGGTCTCGGTGGCCGCGATGGGGCCCAGGCCGTCGATGGGCTGGCCCAGCACGTTGACCACCCGGCCCACCAGGCCGTCGCCCACGGGCACGTCGGCGGCCCGGCCGGTGCGCTTAACCACGGTACCCTCCTTCACGCCGGCGTCGCTGCCCAGCAGCACCACGCCCACGCTGTCCCGGGCCAGGTTCATCACCATACCCTTCACGCCGGTGTCCAGCTCCACCAGCTCGCCGTACACCGCCTTGTCCAGGCCGTAGACGGTGGCGATGCCGTCGCCCACCTCCAGCACGGTGCCGGTCTCATCCCGCCGCACGCGGGTATCGTATCCCTGGATCTCCTCCTTCAGGATGGAGACGATCTCTTCGGGGTTCTGTTTCATGCCATTCGCCTCTCTTCCAGTTGCCGGGTCAGGCCGGCCAGCGCCCCGCGGACGCTCTTGTCATATCTCACGCCCTCAAGCTCCAGCGTGAAGCCACCCAGCAGGGACGGGTCGGTACAGATCTCAAAGACCACATCTTTCTTATGGTGGAGCCAGCACAGGGCCTGTTTCAGCTTCTCCAGCTCGCCCTGCTCCGGCGGGCGGACACAGGTCAGGCGGCAACGGGCCGCCCCCCGCTGGGCCAGGGCCTGATCACGATAGGCCTCCAGAATCTCGGGCAGCAGGGCCATGCGGCCCTTTTCCGCCAGCAGGCGGTAAAAATGCAGCAGCAGGCCGTGGCCGTCCAGCAGAGGCAGGCGGGTCAGGACCCGGTCCTTCTCCCAGGCCTGGACGGCGGGGGAACACAGGCTCTCCCACAGGGGAGCATTGCCCATAATGGCCCGGGCGGTGTCCTCCAGGGTCTTTTCATCGGGGGAGACGGCATAGAGGGCCGCGGCGTAACGGCGGGCCAGCTCGCTCATGCCTGCTCACCCACTTCCGCCAGGAAGGAATCCACCAGAGCCTTGTCGCCCTCCCCGTCCATGGCCTGCTGGGCCACCTTGGCGGCGGCCAGCAGGGCCAGGGAGGCCACCTCGTTCCGGGCCCCTTGCAGCATGTTTTCCCGCTCGGAGGCGATCTGGGCCTCCGCCTCGCTCCGCAGCCGCTTGGCGTCGGCCTCGGCCTGGGCCAGCTTGCTCTCGTACACCCGCTGGGCTCTGGTCTGGGCGTCGGCCACAAGCTTGGCCGCCTCCTGCCGGGCGTCGGTCAGCTTGTCCTCATACCGGGCCTTCAGCTCCCCGGCCTGGCGTCTGTCCGCCTCGGCAGAGGAGAGCTGGTTCTGCACCAGGGCGGCCCGCTGCTCCAGCACGGCGTTGACCCGGCCGAACAGGAGCTTTCTCAGAATGAAATAGAGCACCAGCAGGTTGAGGACGGTAAACACAATGGTGGAAAGATGGAACTCCAGCATCGGGGGCGCCCCCTTTAACCGACGAAGATGATGAGCAGCGCGGTGATGAAGCCGAAGATGGCGGTGCCTTCCGCCAGGGCGCAGCCCAGCAGCAGCGCGCTGTTGATCTTGCCGGAGGCCTCGGGCTGACGGGCGATGGCCTCGCTGGCCTTGCCGGTGGCGAAGCCGATTCCAATCCCGGCGCCGATGCCGGTGAACACTGCGACAGCAGCAGCAATGATAGCCATAGACATGATAATTTCCTCCTGTAAATTCAGTGTGTTTTACGCTTCTTCCTCTTTGATGCCCTCGCCGGTGAACAGGGTGGTGAGGAACACAAAGACGACGGTCTGGATCAGCCCGTCAAACAGGTCGAAATAGAGGCTGAACACCGCCGGTAAAACGACCGGCGCCACAAGCTTGAGCATCTCCATGATAATGAAGGCGCCCAGCACATTGCCGAACAGACGCATACACAGCGCCAGGGGCCGGACCACCACCTCCATCAGGTTGATGGGCAGCAGCAGCGGCATGGGCTCGGCGAACTTCTTCAGCCCGCCCAGCAGTCCGTTGTAGCGGAACTGGGCGCCGTAGATGAGCAGCATGCTCATCAGGGCCAGGGCCGCGGTCACGCTGATGTCCTTGGTGGGGGGCGTCAGGCCAAAGATGCCGATGATATTGGCAAAGCCGATGTACAGCGCCACCGTCCCCAGCCAGGGGGCGAAGGGCCTCCAATGGCTGCCGATGTTGGTCCTGACAAAGCCGTTGAGAAACTGCACGGCGCTCTCCAGGGCCACCTGCGCCTTGCCGGGGGCGTCCACGCTCAGGTTCCGGGTCAGCAGCAGGGCGGCTGTCAGCAGCACCGCCATGACGATCCACGTCACCACCACCGACTCCGCCACGGGAATCCCGCCAAACAGCGGAATGGTGAACGCGGTGTGGGTCCCCAGCTCCTCCACCAGGGCTTCCTTGAATGCATCCAAACACATCACCTCGTTTTCGCGTGGCCTATCTTACTCCCCCTCCCGCCATTTCGTAACCCTTTCGTAAGTAAAAAAACTATCGAAAATGGGCCGCCCCTCCTGTTTGACAGCCCCCCTGATTTTCCCTATACTAAGGTAGATAAAAAGGAGGCGCGCGCCATGTATACCCAGGCCAGAACGTCCATCCGGGCCCAGCTGATGCATCTGAATCTGATCATTGTGGCCGTATCCATCGCCCTGTCCCTGAGCGGAACCATGTATCTGGCCCTGCGGGGCGAACAGGAGGCGCTGGACAGCAATCTGCTCAACTCCGCCTCCATCCTCTCCCAGGTGCCCCTGGTGCGGCAGGCCCTGCTGGGGGAGCTGCCGACGGACCAGCTGGCCGACTATCTGGACGCCACCACGGAGCAGACCTCGGACATCGACCTGATCCTGGTGGGCGACATCAACTCCACCCTGCTCTATGTGCCCGACCGGACGCTGATCGGCACCACCTACTCGGGCACCGCCCAGACCGGCGCCCTCTCCGGCAGCAGCCCCTACACCTTCAACGAGACCGGGCCCATGGGCTCCGACCACTCGGCCTACGCCCCGGTGCGGGATGAGCAGGGCAACGTGATCGGCTTTGTCATCGTGGGGGTGTACTTCCGCAGCATGGCTCTGCTGGCGCTCCAGACCGCCCTGCGCATGCTGCTGGCAGGTCTGGCGGCGGCGGTGCTGGGCTCCCTGCTGGCTCTGCGCCTGTCCCGGCGCATCAAGCAGTCCCTGCTGGGGTATGAGCCAGACGTCTTTGCCCGCCAGTTCCACCAGCGGGAGGACATTCTGGACGCCCTGGAGGAGGGTGTCCTGGCCATCGACGGGGAGAAAACGGTGATCTTTCTCAACGCCTCGGCGGCGGAGATGCTCTCCCTGGACCGCCGGGCCATTTTGGGCCGGCCCCTGCATGAGGTCTATCCCCGCTCCACCCTGGACCGGGTGCTGGAGACCGGGCAGGCGGAGTACAACGTGAGCATGACCTCCCTCCAGAACATCCGGGTGCTGTCCGACCGCCTGCCCCTGTACGAAAACGGCAGGCTGGCCGGGGCTGTGAGCATTTTCCGCAACCGCACCGAGCTGACCCGGATGGCGGACAACCTCACCGGCGTAAGCCATATGGTGGAGGCCATGCGGGCCTACACCCACGAATTCATGAACAAGCTCCATGTGATCCTGGGCCTGCTCCAGATTGGGGAGCCGGAGAAGGCCCAGCAGTACATTATGGACACCACCCAGACCCAGCAGGTGGCGGTGAGCCGGATCATGAACCAGATCCACCAGCCCTCGGTGGCGGCGCTGCTGGTGGGAAAGACCAGCCGGGCCAACGAGCTGGGCATCCGCCTGCGTCTGGACCGGGAGAGCAGCCTCAGCGAGGAGAGCCCCTGGCTGCCGCCGGACGCCTACGTCACCGTACTGGGCAACCTGATTGAAAACGCCATCGAGGTCCTCAACCAGTCCCGGAGCAGCGCCAAGGAGATCTCGGTCAGCATCCGGGAGAGCGAGGAGAGCCTGCTGCTCTGCGTGGAGGACACCGGACCCGGCATCCCCGCCGCCCTCCGCCGCACCCTGTTCCAGCGGGGCATCTCCACCAAGGGCCGGGAGCGGGGCACCGGCCTGGCCCTGGTCCAGGAGGTGGTGGAGGCCTATCACGGAGACATCCGGGTGGAGTCGGAGAGCGGCGTGGGCACGTCGTTCTTTCTCAGCTTTTGCCGGGGGGAGCCCCCGGCCGTCAAGGAGTGATGCTTTGTGTACCGTGTCGTGATCGTGGAGGATGATCCCATGGTTTCCCTGCTGGACCGCACCTTTACGGAAAAGGATTCCCGCTTCCGGGTGGTCCAGACCTTCCAGGACGGCCGGGCCGCCCTGGAGTGGCTGACCCAGAACCCCGCCGACCTGGTGGTGCTGGACGTGTACATGCCACTTCTTACCGGCGTGGAGCTGCTCCACGCCCTCCGGGCCCAGTCCATTCCGGTGGACGCCATCATGGTCACCGCCGCCAACAGTACGGCCACGGTGGACGAGCTGCTGAAGCTGGGGGTGGTGGACTATCTGGTCAAACCCTTTACCGTGGAGCGCTTTCAGCAGGCGCTGGATACCTTCTGCCGGCACCGGGAGGCGGTGGCGGGGGAGGCTGTGAGCCAGAGCGAGCTGGACAAGCTCTTCGCCCCGCCCGAATCGGGGGACCACAGCGCGCCCAAGGGTCTCCAGGAGAACACCCTGAAGCTCATCCGCGCCTGCCTTCAGACCGCCCCGGACCAGGGGCTGCCCAGCGAGGCCATCTCCCGGCAGACCGGCCTGTCGGTGGTCACGATCCGGCGTTATGTCAATTATCTGGTGGAGCGGGGGGAGGCGGCCAGCACCGTCAACTACGACACCGGCGGCCGGCCCTGCCGGCTGTACCGGCTGCAGAGCTGACGGAATTTTGTCTTTCTATCTAAAATCAGCTTGTTTCAGTGGGGCACATCTTTGCAAAATAGCCGAAATTGTGCTTGCCTTTTCCTGTTTTATCAACTAAGAATAGGAGCGTTGTGTGGCAAATGATGCAAGGTGTGGGAGGTGAACCAGTCTGTCCCGCGAGCGCCAACAATAGAGATAGAGAGAGGTTGTATCACATGACAGATCAAAAGACACGGGCAGCCCGTCTGCCCAACAAAGTGGAAGCGCTGATCCCCATCGTATTCCTGCTGGCCATTATGATCTCCAACTATGCCCTGGGCTGGGGTCAGGACCCCCACATCCCGGTGCTGCTGGCCTGCGCGGTGGCCATGATCATCGGCAAGCTGTGCGGCTACTCCTACGCGGACATGCTCAAGGGCGCGCTGGACGCGGTGAGCCAGTCCCTGGAGGCCATCATCATCATCCTGTGTGTGGGATGTCTGATCGGCTCCTTCGAGTGGTCCGGCACCATTCCCGCCGTGGTGTACTACGGCCTGAAAACCCTGACCCCCCAGCTGTTCCTGCCCATCGCCTGCATCCTGTGCGCCGTGGTGGCCATCTCCCTGGGCTCGGCCTGGACGGTGTCCGCCACCCTGGGCATCGCTTTCATGGCCATCGGCGAGACCATGGGCATCAACCCCGCCCTCACCGCCGGCATGGTGCTCTCCGGCGCCTGCTGCGGCGACAAGTTCTCCCCCCTGTCCGACTCCACCAACCTGGCCGCCGGCGCCGCCCAGACCGGGCTGTTTGACCACGTGAAGGCCATGGTAACCACCACCTTCCCCAGCCTGGTCATCGCCATCATCATCTACACCATCATCGGCCTGCAGAACAGCACCGGCTACGATCCCCAGATCGCCACCGACCTGTCCAACGCCATTGTGGACCACTACGCCTACATGAGCCCCGTGCTGCTCATCCCCATCCTGCTCATCGTGGTGGTGTCGGTGGCCAAGATGCCCGCCCTGCCGGCGGTGCTGCTCATCTCCCTGGTGGGCTGCGTGTTCGCGGTCATCTTCCAGGGGGCCACCCTGTCCGACTGCATCACCATGCTCCACTACGGCTATTCCGCCGAGACCGGCAATGAGCTGTGCGACACCCTGCTGAACAAGGGCGGCATGGACAGCATGCTGTGGACCAACAACCTGGTGATTGTGGCGGTGGGCTTCGGCGGCATCCTGCAGAAGATCGGCGCCGTGGAGTCCCTGCTGGGCGGCCTGATCAAGAAGGTCAAGACCCCCTTCCAGCTGGTGCTGGTGACCATGGTCACCTCCGTGTTCTGCATCACCACCATGTGCGACCAGTACATCGGCCTGATCATTCCCGCCTCCATGTACAAGGACCGGTATGACGAGATGGGCCTGGGCCGCAACATGCTCTCCCGCACCCTGGAGGACAGCGGCACGCTGTGGTCCCCCCTGGTGCCCTGGTCCTCCTGCGGCGCCTACCACACCAGCACCCTGGGCGTGCCCACCCTGTCCTACCTGCCCTTCTGCTTTATGAACATCATCAACCCCATCCTGGCCCTGGTCACCGTCAGCTACGGCGGTAACCTGCTGTACGCCGATGGCTCCCGCACCACCATCTTCCGCCGCCTGAAGCAGGGCCGCGGCCCCGCCGGCGCGCCTCCCGAGGCTCATGAGAAGGCCATGGCGGCTCTGGCGCGGCTCCGGGCCGGGCAGCAGAAGTAAGCTCGATGGAATCTGTGGAAATCCGGGGCATCCAGAAGGAGCGCAAGCTGTGGGTGAAGCTCCTGGCGGCCCTGCTGGCCGTCCTGCTCATGGCGTATGAGCTCAGCCGGGGCCAGCTGCTCTATGTCCCCATCGGCCTGCTGGTGCTGCTGGCCTGCTTTTTCCGGCGGGAGCATCTGGTCTCTCAGGAGGGGGTGGACCTGTGTCACCTGCTGTTTGGCCTGCCCTCCCACAGCCTCTGGAACTGGGAGGAGATTACCTCCATCCATGTGGACCGGAAGCGGGCCATGCCCAACGTGGCCCTCCACATCAGGCGGGGAGCCGCCGTCCGCCTGTTCGTCTTTACCCCCGGGGACGCCCAGGCCGTTCTGGATCTGGCCAAACAGCGCAACCCGGCTATCCAGCTGGGCCGGATGGCCGGCTCCTGAAGATTTCTGACAAAAATGTGCCGTTTCTCCCAATCCAGCGGAGAAACGGCACTTTTTTCGCCAAAAACCTGGAGACAAATCGTCACAAATCCTTACAAATTCCGTTTTTCCATTTACGCGGGGCCCCTTCAATGGTAAAATGAACATGCAGACCGGGCATGCCCGGCTCTCCATCCCGTCCCATGAAAAGGAGTTTCCTATGAAAAGAAACAAGCTTTTGTCCGGACTTCTGGCCGGGGCGCTGGCGCTGACTCTGGCCGCCTGCGCACAGCCCGACCCGCTCCCGTCCGGCTCCCCTCTGCCTGAGTCCAGCCCCACCCCCTCCGCCGCCCCCAGCGCCCCGGTGGAGAGCGCCGCCGACGCCCTGCCGGTGTGGGGCGAGCAGACCTTTGCCCGCACCTTTACCGCCGGAGACGACACCACGGTGCTGTCGGTGGAATACACCCTGCCCATGGTCCAGAACACCGATACCTGCCCCGCCGGCCCGGCCATCAACGATTGGTACAAGGATTTGGGCTCCTCCCTGCTGGTGGGCGCGGAGGACAACTATGAGGCCGCCGTCTCCGACTACGAGGTGTCCAAAACCGCCGGCTACACCTTTACCCCCACGGTGGAGCGGATGAACTATGAAGTGACCTACATGGACAGCATGGTGTACAGCGTCCGCCGCCAGTGGCAGGTGAGCGGCGGCATGCCCTACTCCAGCACCTTCCAGCTGACCGAGCAGTTTGACGCCCGCACCGGCATCAAGCTGGGCTTCGCCGACCTGTTCTCCGACGCCGACACGGTGCAGAAACGGGTGGTGGCCGCCTTCCTGGAGCAGGAGGAGATCGTGGCCGGACAATTTTCCGAGGCTCAGATCATCGCCGTCTACCAGCCGGAAAACTTCTACCTCACCAAAGAGGGCTACACCTTCTTCCTCCAGGGCAACGACCTGCCCGCCCTTCACGGCCCGGTGGAGGTCACCCTCTCCTACGACGCGCTGAAGGATGTGAGCCTCCATGGCTAAGCTGGCTGAACAGCAGATTCACCGTCTGACCATCGAGGGCTACGCCAGCGACGGCTCCGGTGTGGCCCGGCTGGAGGGAATGGTGGTCTTTGTCCAGGGCGGCATCCGGGGAGAGGTGTGCGACGTGCGCCTGACCCACGTGGGCCGCACCGCCCTGTGGGGGCGTGTGCATGAGGTGATCACCCCCTCCCCCGCCCGGGTGGTCCCCGACTGCCCCCACTACGGCAGATGCGGCGGCTGCCAGTTCCGGCACATGGACTACGCCCAGGAGTTGGAGGCCAAGCACACCCGGGTGTACGACGCCCTCACCCGGCTGGGCGGGGTGGAGCATCTGGACCTGCCGCCGGTGCTGGGTTCCCCCAAGGTGGACCGTTACCGGAACAAGGCCCAGTTCCCCGTGTCCAGAGGGCCCCGCATCGGGTTTTACCAGAACCGTACCCACCGGGTGGTGGACGTACCCGACTGCCTGCTTCAGAGTCAGGCCGCCGGGCGGCTGCGCCAGGCGGTGAAGGAGTGGATGACCGCCTGGAGTGTGCCCGCCTACGACGAAAAGAGCCGTCTGGGGCTGGTGCGCCACCTGTATGTGCGCACCAACCGCCGGGGAGAGAGCCTGTGCTGCCTGCTGGTCAACGGCCGGGGAGTACCCCGGGAGCATGAGCTGGTGGCCGCTCTGCGCTCCGCCGAGCCCGGCCTGGCCGGGGTGGTGCTGGGGATCAACCAGAGCCACAGCAACGTGATTCTGGGGGAGAGCTACCGCACGTTATGGGGGCAGGATTTCCTGTCCGACCGGCTGTGCGGCTCCTCTTTCCAGCTGTCCGTCCCCTCTTTCTACCAGGTCAACCCGGACCAGGCGGAGGTACTGTACAACAAAGCCCTGGAGTTTGCCCGGCTGACCCGGGAGGACACCGCCCTGGACCTGTACTGCGGCATCGGCACCATCTCCCTGGTGCTGGCCCGGCAGGCGGGTATGGTTTGGGGGGCCGAGGTGGTACCCCAGGCGGTGGACGACGCGGTGGAAAACGCCCGGCGCAACGGGGTAACCAACGCCCGCTTTCTGTGCGGCGACGCGGGGAGGGCCGCACGCCGCCTGGACAGTCAGGGTATCCGCCCCGGCGTGATCTGCGTGGACCCGCCCCGAAAGGGCCTGGCGGAGGACGTGGTGGACATCGTGGCCGCCATGGGTCCCCGGCGGGTGGTGTACGTCTCCTGCGACCCGGGCACCCTGGGCCGGGACGTGAAGCGCTTTGCCGGCCACGGCTACGTCCTCACCCAGGCGGCGGCGGTGGACCTCTTCCCCCGCACCGCTCATGTAGAGACGGTGGTCAGTTTGGTCAGAAAAAACCATATGGACTGAGCCTATGAGCGCTCAGCCCAAAAGCCGGCCCATGGTGATACATGGGCCGGCTTTTTTGACAGCCTCCCTCTCCTCCAGAGGAGGCCCGGGGTATTTTTCTTCTTTTCTTTTCCTCCGGCTTGTGCTATCCTGCAAAAAAGCTTGGGATACCCTGGAGGGATGGATATGATTCGGATTCAGCAGATCATGCGGACCAATGTGGACCAGACGCCGTTGCCGGACAGCATCGGTGAGCTCACCCTCATTTCCCACATTCTGCCCGGCCAGGTGGAGGCAAAAACCCGCTATCAGGTCACAAACCAGGCCGGTCAAAAGGTGGGCGAGGTACTGGGACGGGACCTGCTCTACCTCAGCCAGACCCTGCGGCAGCTGGAGCTGGGAGAGATCATCGACACCATTGAGGACGGCGTCATCGTGGTGGACGCCACCGGCCGCATCTGCTTTGAGAACGAGGCGTACAGCCGGATCACCGGCGTGCCCATGCGCAAAACCATCGGCAGGGACATGCACCAGATCGAGCCCGACGCCCTGCTGCTCAAGGTGCTGAAAACCGGCCAGCCCGCCGCCCGCAAGCGGCACCTCATCAAGTCGGTCCAAAAGTACGTCTCCATGCGGATGTTCCCCATCTGGCGGGACGGCGCCGTGGCCGGAGCCTACTCGGTCTTTCGGGACGTCACCGAGCTGCGGCGTCTGGGCCGGGAGGTGGAGCGGGTTACCCAGGTGGCCGAGGAGCTGACCAGCCAGCTGGACGCGGCGTTCTCCCGCTTCCAGATGATCGGGCAGGACCCCCGGTTCCGCACCCTGCTCACCCGGGCGGTCACCGCCGCCCGGACAGACGCCACCGTGCTCATCCGGGGGGAGAACGGCGTGGGCAAGGAGGGCTTTGCCAAGCTGATCCACCAGGCCAGCCTCCGGCGGAACAAGCCCATGATCACCGTCAACTGCGCCGCCATTCCGGAAACCCTCATCGAAAGCGAGCTGTTCGGCTATGAGGAGGGCTCCTTCACCGGCGCCCGGAAGGGCGGCAAGCTGGGCAAATTCGAGCTGGCCCAGGGGGGCACCCTCTTTCTGGACGAAATCGGGGACATGCCCCTGCTGATGCAGAGCAAGCTGCTGCGGGTCCTTCAGGAGGGGGAAATCGAAAAGCTGGGCCGGGAGGAAAACATCCCGGTGGACGTGCGCATCATCGCCGCTACCAACCAGCCTCTGGAGGAGCTGGTGGCCCAGAAAAAGTTCCGTGCCGACCTCTATTACCGCCTGAACGTCATCAGCCTGGCGGTACCCCCTCTGCGGGAGCGGCGGAACGACATTCTGCCCCTGGCCAACCATTTTCTGGAGGAATATAACCAGCGCTACGGGAAAAAAGCGGTCCTCAGCCGGAACGCCGGCCAGCTGCTGCTGGAGTGCGACTGGCCGGGCAATGTGCGGCAGCTGCGCAACTGCATCGAATCGGCGGTGATTTTGTGCGGCGGGCTGGAGATCACCCCCGCCGACCTGACCCTGGAAACGCCGGAAGCCCCCCGCGCCATCTCCGGCGGCGGCTTCTCACCGCCCGACGGTCCCCTGCGGGAGGCCACCCTCCGGTTTGAGCGGCAGCTTATCCGCAGCACCCTGGAGCGGTGCGGCGGCGACGTGGAGCAGGCCGCCCGGCAGCTGGAGATCAGCCGCCGGACCCTCTATCGGAAGCTCAGTGACAAAATTGACACAAGTGCCGAATTTGTCACCAGCTGATGTCATATTTGGCACTCCCTGCGGCATGTGGCCGAGAGCAGATCTCTCGGCCACATGCCGCTTTTCCTTCTGCCCCAATGCTTTATGGATTTTTATTCAGAATTGGTATTTGCTTTGCATAGGAACAGGGCAGACTATTTCCCTCCGGAACACACAATTGAAAGGAGCACATGCATATGAAAACCAGCAGCTATTCCGGGTTCTTTAAGCTCTCCACCGAGGACCGCATGAAAGAGGTGGCGGAATTCTGCGGCCTGAGCGAAGCGGAGCAGGCCATTCTGCAAAGCGCCGACTCGCTGGACATGGACAAGGCCGACCACATGATTGAAAACGTCATCGGCCGCTTCACCCTCCCCATGGGCGTGGGCATCAACTTTGTCATCAACGGCAAGGACTATGTGATCCCCATGGTCACCGAGGAGCCCTCCGTGGTGGCTGCCTGCTCCAACGCGGCCAAGATGGCCCGGCCCGGCGGAGGCTTCACCACCGATTACACCGGCAGCGTGATGATCTCCCAGATCCAGCTGCTGGAGGTGCCCGCTCCTTTCTACGCCAAGGGAAAAATTCTGGAGCACAAGGACAAGATTGCCGAGATCTGCAACGCCAAGGACCCCATGCTGGTGAAGCTGGGCGGCGGCGTGAAGGACGTAGAGGTGCGGGTGCTGGACTCCATCGTGGGTCCCATGGTCATCGTCCACCTGCTGGTGGACACCGGGGACGCCATGGGCGCCAACGCGGTGAACACCATGGCCGAGGCGGTGGCCCCCTATCTGGAGGAGCTCACCGGCGGCCGGGCGGAGCTGCGCATCCTGTCCAACCTGGCCGATCGCCGCATTGCCCGGGCCCGGGCGGTGTTCAAAAAGGAGGCCATCGGCGGCGAGGAAGTGGTGGATAAGATGATCGCCGCCTACGCCTTTGCCGCGGCCGACCCCTACCGGGCCGCCACCAACAACAAGGGCATCATGAACGGCGTTATTCCCGTAGTCATCGCCACCGGCAACGACACCCGGGCCATCGAGTCCGGCGCCCACGCCTATGCCGCCCGCAGCGGAAAGTACGCTCCCTTCGCCACCTGGGAGAAGAACGCCGACGGCGACCTGGTGGGCTCCATCGAACTGCCCATGGCCGTGGGTCTCGTGGGCGGCGCCACCAAGATTCACCCCGCCGCCCAGGTGGCAGTGAAGATGCTTGGCGTCAAGACCGCCGGGGAGCTGGCGCAGATCATCGCCGCCGTGGGTCTGGCCCAGAACATGGCCGCCATGCGGGCCCTGGCCACCGAGGGTATCCAGCGGGGCCACATGTCCCTCCACGCCCGCAACCTGGCCACTGTGGCCGGCGCAAAGGGCGAGGTGCTGGAGAAGATCGTCCAGCAGATGGTGGCGGAGAAGAACGTCCGCCTGGAGTATGCCCAGGAGCTGATGAAGCAGTATTCCTAAGCCTTCGGCTGTTTGCTGTGTGTTACAATCAGGAAAGGAGAGAACCGCATGGAAAACCAGGACAAGAGACAGGCTTCCGCCGGCGCGGATGAGCATCTGACCGAAGTTTGGGGCGATACCGTAAAGCTCAGCCAGTTGGGTATCGCCGCCCTGTTGGGCATCATCCTGACCATGGCTTTCTACATTGTCGGAAACAACATTTTCTCTCAGATGGAGAATATCGAGGCCAGCCTGGCCAAGGGCTACGCCCTGCTCACCGGAATTCTGGGCTGCTTCCTGTCCGCCGCCATCTCCGCCAAGCTCTTCAAGCCCAAGCGGATCATTGAGGAGCACGCGGAGAGCGCGGATATCGCGGAAATTCTGGCCTTCGGCGGCACCACCGTGGAGGAGGAGGCCAAGGCTCTGGCTACTCTGGACCCCAAGGTGATCGCCGAGATGGAGGATCTGGAGCTGTACGCCCTGCTGGCCCTGATCCCCGAGGGGTCCCCCAACTACAAGCCGGAGTATAAGGAAAAAGCCGCCCGGGCGGCAGAAGGGAGCGGACAGGTATGATCGGATTGCTGATTCAGGCCATCATTGTCGCTATCATCGGCGGCATCATCTTCTCCATCATCGGCGTCATTCCCGGCACCGATGAAACCGCCACCATGGCCCCTCTGACCCTGGTTCTGGTGCTGATGGGCTTTGAGCCGGTGGTGGTCTTCGCCTGGTTCATGTCTATCATCGTGGCCATGCAGATCACCCACACCATCCCCACCGCCATGGCCGCCCTGCCCGGCAGCACTATGGCGGTACCCATGGTCCACAACTGCGAGATCGCCAAGAAAATGGGCATTCCCCACATCGCCATGCGGAAGCTGGCCTCCGGCTCCGTCATCGGCTCGGTCATCGCCCTGCCCGTCTCCCTGCTGATGGCCTCCATCCTGGCGCCCCTCAGCGACATTATCTCCCAGTACAGCGGCCTGATCTTCACCATCGGCGCGGTGCTCATCGCCTTCATGTCCAAGGCCAAGTTCGGCGCGGTGGTGTCCCTGATCCCCTTCGCCTTCTTCATCCAGGGCCTTCAGCGCCTGGCGGTGGAGGCCACCGGCGGCACCCTGTTCATCTCAATCTTCATGGGCATCACCATCGGGCCCATGATCGCCGAGCTGTTCAACGTGCTGATCCCCAGCCGCCGGGAGCTGCAGCACCGGACCCGCCCCAACGAGATCTGGCTGGCTCCGGAGCCCAAGCAGAAGAAAAAGGGCTTCCCCAACCCCTTCTCCTACTTTACCAAGAACCAGATGGGCTATGTGGCCGGCGCTTCCGCCGTCTCCGCCTGTACCTTCACCTTCTCCCCGGTGGGCATGACCGTTCTGATGGGCGAGCTGCTGGCCCCCCGGAAGAAGGAGCTCTATGACCGCACCACCACCGGCCTGGGCATCCAGGACGCCGTCAGCAACGCCACCTACATCGGCGAGCTGCTCATTCCCCTGGTGGCCTTCGGCCTGCCCCTGTCCCCCGTGGCCCTGGGTCCCGCCTTCCCCCTGTTCAACAACATTGACATCCACGGCGCCCTGGGCATCCCCCAGTACCTGCTCTACGGCTTTATCGGCATCATCTGCGGCGCGCTGTTCGCCTACCCCCTGTCCATGAAGCAGGCCCGCAAGTGGACCGCCGCCATGTTCCGCTATGTGAGCCACGAGGCCCTCATCGGCGCCTTCCTGGGCCTCATCTGCATGCTGGCCTTCTATGAGGCCGGACTGTTCGGCATCTTTGTGGCCGTGATCGTGGGCCTGTTCGGCGGTATTCTGAACAACTTCTTCGGCATTCACACTGGCGTGCAGTTTATGGGCTACTACGCCTCCACCTTCATCGTGGCGCAGATGACCGCTCTGGCCCAGTTCCTTGCCTGATAGTTTGAGGTGACAACATATGGAAATCAAGCTCCCTGAGCAAATAGACATTATCGACATCACCATGCGGGACGGGCTCCAGAATGAGGAGCACTACGTCCCCCTGGACGCCAAGCTGTACATCGCCGATCAGCTCATCAAGGCCGGCTTCAAGCGTATCGAGGTGGGCTCCATCAGCCACGTGGCCTATGTGCCCCAGTTTAAGGACGTGGATGAGCTGCTGCTCCGCCTGCCCAAGGACGTGGACGTGGAGTACACCGTGCTGGCCCTCACCCCCAAAGCCATTGAGCGGGTGGGCGGCCTGCTGGACAAGGGCGCCAAGATCGACCGGGTGCTCACCGGCCAGATCGCCACCAGCGAGGCCTACGCCATGAAGAACATGCGCCGCACCCACGAGCAGCTCTTTGCCGAGGCGGAGAAAAACGTCAAGGCCCTCCATGATATGGGGGTCAAGAAGGTGGCGGGCAATATCGGCACTGTGTTCGGCTGCCCCATCCAGGGCAAGGTCCCCATTGAGCGGGCCTACGAGTTTGTGGACCGGATGTTTGACATCGGCTTTGACGAGGTGGAGCACTCCGACCCCGACGGCATCGCCACCCCCACGGATATCCTGGACTACTTCCAGGTGATCCTCCAGCGCCACCCCGACCCCGCCCAGCACTCCTTCCATATCCACGACATCCGGGGTATGGGTATGGCCGGCTATTATGCCGCCATGCTGGCCGGCGTGCGCACCTTCGACTGCACCATCGGCGGCATCGGCGGCCAGGTGGCCAACTTCCTGGACGGCGTGCCCGTCAAGGGCGCCGGGGACTACTACTTCCAGTGCAGCCGAACCGGCCTTGTGTCCACCGAGGACTTTGTCACCATGGTCAACGGTATGGGCGTCCAGACCGGCGTGGACGAAAAAAAGACCTACGCCCTGGGCCGGGCCATGGAAAAAATCCTGGGCCGCAGCCTGTACTCCTTTACCTCCGGACTGTAACCCCTCCCTCCCCTCAACTACACCCTTCCCCCCAGCGCCCGCCGGAAACCGGCGGGCGCTGGGCTTTTTTCTTGACACAATATACCCCTATGGGTATAATATACCCATACCCCCATTGGTATAAGGAGGCGTGTGGTATGTCCCGTCTGGAAGCCCTGCTGGCGTGGGGCGGTGTAAAAAAAGATGTGATTCTCCTGGTTCTGTCCGCTCTGGCCCTGCTGGCCAGTCTGTTTGCGCCGGTTACCCTGCCCGTTGACCCGGCGTGGATTGCCATTGTGCTGTGCGGCGTCCCCATCCTGCTGGAGGCCTTTCACGGTCTGGTCACCGCCTTTGACATCAAGGCCGACCTACTGGTATCTATCGCCCTGGTGGCCTCGGTGTGCATCGGGGAGATCTTCGCCGCCGGAGAGGTGGCCTTTATCATGCAGCTGGGGGCCCTGCTGGAGGAGCTGACGGTGGCCCGGGCCCGGGCGGGCATTGAAAAGCTGGTGCGCCTCACCCCCCGCACCGCCCGGCGGCTCACGCCGGAGGGGGAGGAGGTGATCCCCGCCCAGGAGGTGCGGGTGGGGGATCTGCTGCGGGTGCTGCCGGGTGAGACGGTGCCGGTGGACGGAGTGGTGCGGGCCGGACAGACCGCCATCGACCAGGCGGTGATGACGGGGGAATCCCTGCCGGTGGACAAGGGCCCCGGAGACCCGGTATCCAGCGGCACGGTAAACCAGTTCGGCTCCTTTGACATGGTGGCGGAAAAGGTGGGGGAGGACAGCTCCATCCAGCGGATGGTCCGGCTGGTCCAGTCCGCCGACGCGGGCAAGGCCAAAATCGTGGGGGTGGCTGACCGCTGGGCCACCTGGATCGTGGTCATCGCCCTGTCCGCCGCCGTCCTCACCTGGCTGCTCACCGGGGAGCTCATCCGGGCGGTGACCATTCTGGTGGTGTTCTGCCCCTGCGCCCTGGTGCTGGCCACTCCCACTGCCATTATGGCGGCCATCGGCAACGCCACCCGCCACGGCTTTCTGGTGCGGGAGGGGGACGCTCTGGAGCGGCTGGCCCTGGTGCGCAGGGCGGCCTTTGACAAGACGGGTACCCTCACCCTGGGGGCCCTCCAGGTGACGCGGGTGGTCTCCCTGCTCCCCCAGTGGCCGGAAAAGCGGCTGTTTGCCGCCGCCGCAGCAGCGGAGGCCCGCTCAGAGCACCCCCTGGGCAGGGCGGTGGTGCGCGGCTGTCGGGCGCAGGGGCTGGACATCCCGGAGGCGGAGGGCTTTCAGATGCTCCCCGGCCGGGGGGTGCGGGCCCTGGTGGACGGCGTGGAGCTGCTGGCGGGCAACGCCGCCCTGCTGGAGGAGGCGGGGGTTTCCCTTCCCTCTGAGGCGGAGCGGGCCGCCGAAGCTTGCCGGGAAGAGGGCTGTACCGTCATTTTCCTGTCTCTGGACGGGGCGGCGGCGGGCCTGCTGGCCCTGGCCGACACCCTGCGGGAGGATGCGGCGGACACGGTGGCCCGGGTGCGGGCGGCGGGGGCGGAGCCGGTGCTTCTCACCGGAGACCACGAAAACGCCGCCCGCCACGTGGCCGCCCGGCTGGGCATCACCCAGGTGGAGGCGGGCTGCCTGCCGGAGGACAAGCTGGCGTGGATCACCCGCAGCCAGGAACAGGGCGCGCCGGTGTGCATGGTGGGGGACGGGGTGAACGACGCCCCCGCCCTGAAGCAGGCCATGGTGGGCATCGCCATGGGGGGCGTGGGCAGCGACATCGCGGTGGATGCCGCCGACATCGCCCTGGTCAGCGACGACATCAAGGAGCTGCCCCACCTGCTGAGTCTGGCCCGGCGGATGATGACCACCATTAAAATAAATTTGACCTTCTCCATGGTCCTGAATTTCGCCGCCATCCTGCTGGCCATCAGCGGCGTGCTCAATCCGGTGGTGGGCGCCCTGGTCCACAACGCCGGGTCGGTGGCGGTGATCGTCAACTCCGCCTTCCTGCTGGCCTGGCGAAAAAAATGACGGAACATATTCTTGTTTTTGGCCGGATTTTGGTATCGTATTTGGCGAACTTGTGTGATATAATAACCGCGGAGCGAGCCGCAGGGCTCCTCCGCGGGCGTTTCAATCGCGGTCTGAAGGACTGCCGCCCCGGGCGGCGGTCTTTTTTTCTGCACCCATATTATTTTTCCCGATTTTACGTCAACTTTTTTACCGGCCCCTCCGTCTGTGGGATAGTTCCACACCCGCCTGCGGAAAGGAGGCCGTTTTCTGGGTCAGGAAGGGTGTGCTCTGTTTGGAGCTGGACTACAACAAGCTGCTGGGGCTGGTGGGCGAAATGGGCTACCGGCTGATGGAAAGCGGGGCGGAGATCTACCGGGTGGAGGAGTCCATCCGCCGCCTGCTCCAGGCCTACGGGGTGGAGCAGGGGGAGGTATTCGCCATCCCCAACTGCATTATCATCAGCCTCACCTCTCCCCAGGGAGAGCCCCTGACGCAGATCCGGCGGATGCCCGCCCACGGCACCGACATCTACCTGCTGGAGCAGTACAACGGCCTGTGCCGCAAGCTGTGCAGTCAGGCCCCCCCTTTTGACGACGCGCTGGAACAGATGGCGGACATCCGCCGCAACCACCGGGTCTATCCCCTGTGGATACAGCTGCTGGCCTACTTCCTGGGCTGCGGCATGTTTTCCCTGTTTTACGGCGGCTCCCCGGCGGACGGGGTGTGCGGCGGGCTGTGCGGTGTGGTTATCGGCCTGTGCCTCACCCTCATCTCCCGGCTGGGGGCCAACCTGTTCTTCAAAACCGTGGCCGGCGGAGCTGCCTCCGCCCTGGCGGCGGTGCTTCTCACCGGCCTGGGGCTGGGGGAGAATCTGGACCGGATCATCATCGGCGCGCTGATGGCCCTGGTGCCCGGCATCGCCATCACCAACGCCATGCGGGACATTATGGCAGGAGACATGGTGGCGGGGATCAGCAAGGGGGCGGAGGCCCTGCTCATCGGGGCGGCCATCGCCCTGGGCACCGCGCTGTCCCTGGGCCTGACCCGGATGTTTATGGGAGGGTAAGATGGACCAGTTCACCTATTATCTTCCCTGCCTCTGGGCTTTTCTGGCCTGCATCGGCTTTTCCGTGCTGTTCAACATCCACGGGGCCGGCATGTTTATCTGCGCCGGCGGCGGAGCGCTGGGGTGGCTGTGCTACCTGCTCACCGCCCCGCTGGTCCACAGCGACATTATCCAGTATTTTTTTGCCGCCCTGGTGATCTCCGCCTGGTCGGAGCTGATGGCCCGGCTGCGGAAGTGCCCGGTGACCAGCTATCTGCTGGTGGCCCTGTTTCCCCTGGTGCCCGGCGGCGGGATCTACTACACCATGGAGTACGCCATGAGCGGAGAGACCTCTCTGTTTCTCTCCACCCTGCTCCACACCCTGGGTCTGGCGGGGGCGCTGGCCACCGGGGTGCTGCTGGTGTCCTCCCTGATGCGGCTAATCATCGTCTCCCAGGAAAAGCGCCGGGCGCGACAGGAGGCTGACCATGGCAAACTTTGACTTTGTCCTCTTTGACGCGGACAATACCCTCTTTGACTTCGACCGGGCGGAGGACGCCGCCCTGCGGCAGGTGCTGGCGGAGCGGGGTTACCCCGACGACGACGCCACCCGCGGCCTCTACCTGTCCATCAACCGGGACCTGTGGGCCCGGCTGGACAGGGGCGAGGTAACCCAGTCCTTCCTGGTGGTGGAGCGGTTTGCCGCCTTCACCCGGGCCATGGGGCGGGACGACGACCCGGTGGCCTTCAACCGGGACTACTTAGACCGGCTGGCCCAGGGCGCCTTTCTGCTGCCGGGGGCGGAGACGCTGTGCCGCGCCCTGGCCCCCCACTGCACCCTGGCCATCATCACCAACGGGGTGGCCCGGGCCCAACGGGGCCGGTTTGCCCGCTCCCCCCTGGCGGAGGTGATTCCCCACCTGTTTATTTCGGAGGAGGTGGGGGCGGCCAAGCCCTCCCCCGCCTTTTTCCAGCCGGTGCTCCGGCAGCTGGGGGTAACCCGGCGGGAGCGGGTGCTGGTGGTGGGGGACAACCTGTCCACCGACATACGGGGCGCTTTGGACTGCGGTCTGCCCGCCGCCTGGTATAACCCCAAGGGGCTGTCCAACACCACACCCTGGACGCCCCAATGGACGATCACCGATTACACACAGCTGGAGGAGCTGGTCCTGACTCAGCCCTCCCCACTACTATAAAAAACGAGGTGTCTTGCTCTTGTCCTCTTCTCAATATCAACCCAAACGGGTACGGCGGAACAGAAAAAGAAACCGCCCCTCTCCCCTTCCCCTGCTGGTCTCCGCCCTGGTGGTGTGCCTGGCGCTGATCCTCATCCCCGCCCTGGGCCGGATGCCGGATGGCTCCTCCGGGGCAGCCGTTCCGCCCACCTCTCCCCCGGCCGAGACGGCCACCCCCACTCCCACGCCGGAGCCCACCCCTACCCCGGAACCCACGCCCACGCCGGAGCCCACCCCCGCGCCCTTTGACTTCACCCAGCCCGCTCCCGCCACCGAGGCGGTGGAAATGGACTATTTCTCCGACGCGCTGTTCATCGGGGACTCCCGCACCGACGGTCTGCGGCTGTACAGCGGCATCAAGGGGGCGGACTTCTACTGCTACAAGGGCCTGACCATCTTCGAGATGGAGAGCAAGCAGGTCATTGAGCTCAACGGCGGCAAATACACGGTGGTGGAGGCCCTGGAGCGGGGACCCCAGTACGGCAAAATCTACATCTCTCTGGGCATCAACGAGCTGGGCTACTACAACGACGAGGCCTTCCACAAGACCTTCGCCAGCTTTTTGGAAAAGGTGCGGGAGCTGCAGCCCGACGCGGTGATCTACCTGGAAAATCTGGTGCCGGTGAACCCGGACAAATGTAAGGCCAACAAGCAGGCCTATTATGTAAACAACGACCGGGTGGCGGCCTACAACGCCATCTTCCCCCAGCTGGCCCAGGAGGAGCAGGTGATCCTTCTGGGCGTGGCCACCGCTCTCAGTGATGAAAACGGTATTCTGCCCGCCGACGCCACGGTGGACGGGGTCCACTTTACAAAAGCTTGGTATCAGAAATGGCTGGCCTACCTGATGGAGCACACCGTGGACGCGGAGGTGTACCAGGCCGGGGTGGCCGCCGCGGAAGGAGAAAGTACATCATGAAACACATTCTGACCCGACTGATCCCCGCCGCCCTGGTTCTCTGCCTGACCCTTACTGCCTGCGGCGGTAAGGATGACGGCAGCGGAGCCGGCTATGACCCCGCCGCCACCGCACAGGCCCTGCTGGACAGCGGCGCCTTTACCGACACCCTGGACACCACTGACAAGGACACTGTGGCCGTCCTCTACGGGGTGGAGGCCGACAGCATTGTGGACTGCGCCTGCTACACCTCCCTGTCCGCCGGGGCGGAGGAGATCGCGGTGCTCACCATGAAGGACGCCGACTCCGCCAAGGCCGCCATGGCCGGTATGGAGGCCCGGGTAGCCGACCAGAAGACGGCGCTGGAGAGTTACCAGCCCGACGAGGTCAGCAAGCTGGACAAGGCCATCCTCACCCAGTCCGGCAACACGGTGGTGCTGGTGGTGGCCGCCGACGCGGACAAGGCCCAGTCCACGCTGGACGGCCTGAGCAAGTGATTTTCCGGCGGGGCCCTGACAGGGTCCCGCCATTTTTTCCCCGCGAAAACTTTTTGCCGCTTTCCCCCGTCTAAGAAACAGAACCAGGAAGGAGCGCCCCCGCCTTGGACCAGACCACCCATCAGCAGCTCACCGACTATATTGTGGCCCACCAGGAGGACTTTTACCGCCTGGCGTACAGCTATGTCAAAAATCGGGACGCCGCCCTGGACGTGGTGCAGGAGAGCATTGTGAAGGCCCTGTCCAAATCCGACTCCCTGCGCAAGCCGGAATTTCTCAAAACCTGGTTCTACCGGATCCTGCTCAACGAGAGTATGAACTACTACCGCCACAACCGCCGGCTGGTCTCCCTGGAGGAGGAGGGCCTGCCGGAGACCGCCGCCCCTCAGGGGGACCACGCGGCCCGGCTGGACCTGTACGCCGCCATCGACCGGCTGGACAGCCGGGAGCAGGCCATCATCCGCCTGCGCTTCTTCCAGGACATGAAGCTGGAGGACATCGCCCAGGTGACCGGCGCCAATCTGAATACCGTCAAATCCCGGCTGTACAAAAGTCTGCGCAAGCTGCGGGAGCTGACGGGAGAGGAGTGTTCCTATGAGTGAAGCTTGGAGTAAGGCCCGAAAAGCCTACGAGCAGACCCCCATTCCGGAGGAGCTGGACTTCGCCGTTGCCAGCGCGGTGCGCTCCGGCAACCGCCGGCGGAGCCGCCGCCGGGCCGTCCACCGGAGCCTGACCGCCGCCCTGGCCAGCTGCGCCTGTTTTGTGCTGCTGGTCAACGCCAGCCCCACCTTCGCCCAGGCGGTGTCCGAGGTACCGGTGCTGGGGAGCCTGGCCCGGGTGTTTACCGTGAAGGAGTACACCGTGGAGGACCGGGAGCACCTCATCGACGTGCGCCTGCCCGCCCTGGACTTGGAGGGCAACTCCGACCTTGAGCAGCGCATCAACACCGAGATTCAGACCCGCATCGACCAGGTGCTTCAGGAGGCGGAGGACCGGGCCCGGGAGACCAAGGCCGCCTTTGTGGAGACCGGCGGCGACCCGGACGAGTTCATGCCCATCATCATCAGCGTGGACTACGAGATCAAGTGCCAGACCAACCAGTACCTCTCCTTCATCATCACCAAAACCGAGACTCTGGCCAGCGCTTATACCGAGTATTACGCCTACAACATCGACCTGCAGGCCGGCAGGGAGCTGACTTTGCGGGACGTGCTGGGTCCCGACTATGTGGAGCTGGCCAACGAGGCGGTGCAGAAGGGCATTGCCCAGCGGTCTCAGGACCCGGACAATGTGTACTTTGAGCCGGGCGAGGGCGGCTTTACGTCCATTGACCAGGACCAGACCTTCTACCTCAACCAGGCGGGCAACGCTGTGGTGGTTTTTGAGAAATACGAAATCGCTCCCGGCTATATGGGTATGCAGGAGTTTGAGATCCCCCTGCCCGGAGCGGCAAAATAGCAACTTGTTTCCTTTCTTGACAAATGATGCCCCCAATGCTATTCTGACAGCATTGGGGGCATTTCGTGTCCCGAACCATTCGTGTGGAAAGGAAGAGGAGTATGAGAAGATGGATTGCGGCCCTGCTGTGCCTGGGGCTGCTGTGGGTTCCGGCGGGGGCGGTGTCCGGCGCCCCCAGCGGCTGGGCCAAGGTCGAGGTGGAGCAGGCCGTGCAGGCGGGACTGGTGCCCCAGCTGGCTGGCGACCCCGCCTATCAGGACAGCCTCACCCGGCAGCAGTTCGCCCAGCTGATCGTGCAGACAGTGGAGGTGGTTCTGGGCAAAGAGCTGCCCGCCGCGTCCCGGGATACCTTTACGGACTGTGCCGACCCCGCCGTGCTGAAGGCCTGTGAGGCTGGCATCATCGGCGGTATCGGCGGCGGCAAATTTGCCCCGGAGCAGACCACCAACCGGGAGCAGATCGCCACCATGATGGCCCGGGCCATCGACTATCTGGAGCAAAACAGCGATCTGAGCCTGGCCCCCAAGGCGGGCAGCCTGGAGGGCTTTACCGACGCCGCTCAGGTGTCAAGCTGGGCGTCCGATGCCTTCGGCCGGATGGCAAGCAACGGCCTCATGGAGGGCTCCGGCTCCGCCCTGTCCCCCCAGGCCCCCTGTACCGTGGAGCAGGGGATCCTGCTGGCGGCCCGGATTTGCAGCCTTAGTGCAGACGATGGGCCGGAGCTGCCCCCCGCCCCCACCGGCGTAGGGCATTACGCGGACTACCCTATGGTACCCGACTTTGGCGACATGATCGGCTATACCGGCGAGGTAATGGAGGGGACGCAACCCCAATACAACACTGTGTTTTATGAGTACGTCGCCGCCAACGCTGCCACGACAGAAACTTACAGGCTTTACTGGGCGCTCCTTGTGGAGGAGGGCTTTTCTCCCGTGTACATGTGGATGGGCATAAACACCACCTACTTTTATAACCCCGCCTATCCCACACTGGTGGTTTCTTATGAAATTTTGGAAGAAAACACCGTCTGGATCAACATGACCACCGTGGAGGCCCCCACCGATTCCCCGGTCTGCTATCCGGATTTCGGCGGAGATGTACCCGATCTGGCCGCCTCCATGGGGTTGGAACTTTTGAACAGTGCAGCTGCCGAAGATGGTTCGTGGGTCGGGTACTATTATGAAATGCCCAGCCAGGCCACCCATATCATTCTTGCCCCCTGGTTTGTCCAGATGTCTCAGACAGACTATGAGCTGAAAGGAATGGTGAATATGTCCGGCTTAATCGCCACCCTCTGGCGGGATCCGGACACCATGGATTCCGTGGTGGTCTACGAGTACCTTTCCCAACTGACGGTTTTAATCGTACAGGGCGATTCCTGACCGCAAAAAGGAGACGGCTTACGCCGTCTCCTTTTTTATGCTGTTCAGCTCTGTCGGGGGACCAGCAGCCAGCCGCTGAGGGGGGACAGCAGCCGCCGGCCGGGAGCCAGCTCCTTGCCGGTCATCCAGTCCCGGGCGGGCCAGGGCACCTCCACCGCCGCGGACTTGAGTCCGGCGTTGACGGCGGCCAGTACCGGCTCCCCCTCCCCTTTCCGCAGGAAGGTGAGCAGCCGTCCCTGGGTCTGGCCCCAGAACAGGTCTCCCCGCCGGAGGGCGGGCAGTTCCTTCCGGGCCTTACCCAAGGCGGTGTACCACTCCAGCAGCACCTGATCCTCGCTGCCCCAGGGGTAGGTGCGGCGGTTGAAGGGGTCCTCAAACCCCTCCATCCCCGCCTCGTCCCCGTAGTACACCGTGGGGGAGCCGGGGAAGGCGAAAAGCACCAGGGCACCCAGCATCAGCTTGGTGCGGCCCAGCAGGTACTGGCTCTCGGTCATGCGGTAGGCCGCCCGCCAGTCCTTGTCGTGGTCCTGGCCGTCGGAGCCGCAGCCCAGCAGGGTGAGAATCCGGGGGGTATCGTGGGTACCCAGGAAGTTCATGGCAGTGCGCCAGGCAAAGGGGGGATAGTTTTCCCGGATGGTCTCCATGGCGGCCCGGAAATCCTCTGCCTTCCCCCCCATCAGATAACCCAGCAGAGAGTTGCGGAAGGGGTAGTTCATCAGCCCGTCGCAGTGGCCACCCAGGATATGCTTGCGGCGGACGCCGTAGGCAATTTTGGTGGAGCCGTCCTCCCACACCTCACCGATGACCACCGCATTGGGGTCGGTCTCCCGGGCGGCCTGGTGGATGCCGTGGACAAAGTCGTCGGGCAGCTCGTCGGCCACGTCCAGCCGCCAGGCGTCCGCCCCCGCCCGCAGCCAGCGGCGGACGATGCTGTTCTCCCCGCCGAAGATATAGTCCCGGTAGCTGGGCTCAGACTCGTTGACGGCGGGCAGGGAGTAGATGCCCCACCAGGAGTCGTATCTGTCCGGCCAGTGGGAGAAGTTGTACCACTTGTAATAGGGGCTGTCCTGGGACTGGCAGGCCCCCGGCTCCGGATAGGAGCCGTCACCGTTGAAGTAACGGCTGACAAAGCCCTGGTGGTTGAACACCCCGTCCAGCATCACCTTCATGCCCAGCCGGTGGGCGGCGGCGCACAGGGCCCGGAAATCCTCCTCGGTGCCCAGCATGGGGTCGATCTTCTCATAGTCCCCGGTGCCGTAGCGGTGGTTTTCCGGGGCCTCGAACACCGGGCAGAAGTAGATGGTCTCCACCCCCAGGTCCTGGAGGTAGGGCAGCTTCTCCATCACGCCCCGGAAATCGCCGCCGAAGAAATCCCGGTTGCGCACCTCTCCCCTGGCGTCGGGCCGGTACTCCGGCATCTCCTCCCAGTCCTGATGGACGGTGCGGCCCCCCACCATGCCTGTGGGGTCGGGAATCCGGGAACGGCGGAACCGGTCGGGGAAGATCTGATAGGTCATGCCCTCCCCAAACCAGCCGGGCACCTGCTCGGCGCCGTCGTACACGGTGAGCTGATAGGGACCCAGCTCCTCCTGGCGGCCGTCCAGGCCCATGAGGCGGAAGGAGTACCACACCAGGCCCACATAGTCCCCGGTGTCCAGCACCACCTGAAACACATCCCGGTCGCCGTCCATGCCCTTCCACTCCATGGGCACTTCCAGCCGCTCCTCGTTGCGGCTTTCAAAGTAGGCGATGAGCAGGCCCTCGGAAAAGCCCCCGGTGCGCAGGGGCCGCAGGGCCAGATTCACCCGGGTTCCGGCGGGCACCGCCCCGTAGGGCTGTTTACACCGGACGTCCCGGCTGTCAAACGTCTGTGCGTCCAGCAAATGGAACACTCCCTTCAGCGGAGCAGGGTATTTTCGGTTCCCACCGATTCGGTGGTATTCTCCGCGCTGAAATAGTAATCGACAATCTCCGCGGTGGCCTGGGCCAGGTTGCTGCCCGAAGCGCCCCGCTCCACCACCATGGAAATGGCGATCTGGGGATCGTCATAGGGGGCGAAGCAGACGAACAGGGCGTTGGCCTCCACGTTGGAGGCCACCTGGGCGGAGCCGGTCTTGGCTCCCACCTCCACCGGCAGGTCCTTGAAATAGACGGAGGAGCTGCTCTTGGGATCGTTGGCCACCTTCCACATACCCTCCTTCACCGCCTCCACGTTCTCCGGATCCAGGTCCAGGGTATTGAGCAGTTCCGGCTCATACTCGTAAACGGTGGAGGAGTAGTCGCTGGATTTCACGGTCTTGAGCAGATGGGTGGCGTAGTGCTTGCCCCCGTTCACCAGAGTGGCAATATAATTGGTGAGCTGAATGGGGGTGACCATGTTGTTGTCCTGGCCGATGACGGCGTTGAGCAGGTTGCCGCCGTACCACTCCATGCCCAGAGCCTCGCTGGTCTCCGGCCCGGCCACCCAGCCCTTGGCCTCCCCCAGCTCCAGGCCGGTGGTCTGGCCCAGGCCGAAGTCGTAGGCGTACTGCTCCACCCGGTCGATGCCCAGCCGATGGCCGATGGTAAAGAAGTAGATGTTGCAGGAATCCCGCAGGGCGTCGGACAGGTTCTCCCTGCCGTGGGTGCCCCGGTACTGGCGGTAGTACCAGCACTGGGGATGCCAGTCGCCGTAGGGATAGTGGTCCTCCTCCGGCAGCTGAAGGTAACCGGTGTCCAGGATCTTCTCCTCCGGCGTGACCACTCCCTCCTGCAGGGCGGCGATGGCCACCAGGGGCTTGAAGGTGGAACCGGGGGGATAGGTACCGTTGGTGGCCCGGTTGTTGAAGGGCTTCAGGGGATCGTTGAGGGCGGCGTTATAGGTCTGGGTGTCCTGGTAGACGGTGGACAGATCAAAGGTGGGATAGGAGGCCATAGCCAGGATGCTGCCGTCGTTGACGTCCTGCACCACCACCGCCCCGCCCTGGGTATCCTCTGACTTCAGGTTCTCGATGGTGGAGGCCAGCACCTCCTCCACCTTCTCCTGCAGCCGCAGGTCCAGGGTGAGCATCACGTTGTCCCCCGGCTCGGGGGCCAGTGTCTCGCCGGTTTCGGTATCCACCTTCCAGGTCTCGCTGACCACCTTGCCGCTGGTGGACAGCTCCTGGATCAGGGTTCCCGATTCTCCCCGCAGGTAGTCCTCAAAGGCGGCCTCCACCCCGCCGATGCCCACCGAGTCGTCCATATTGTAACCCTTGTCCTTGTACTTGTCCCAGTTCTCCGCCTGGATCACGCCCACCCGGCCCAGCAGATGGGCGGCGCTGGTGGTGCTGTACTGCCGGACGGTGGTGGCGCTCACCGTTACGCCGGTGAGGCTGCGCTCCTTGATGGCGGAAATAGCGTTGATGGTGACGTCCTGGGCAAAGATATACGCGGTCTTTCGGATGTCCTGGCTGCGCAGATTCACCTCGTAAAGCACGCCGATAAGGGCCCGGGCGTCGGCGTCGGACAGGGACTCGTCAATCAGGAAGTACTGCCGCAGACCGGCGATCACCTCTTCCGCCGTCAGGCCCTCCCCCAGGTCGGCCACCGAGGAGGCGGCGTCCAGATCCTCCTGCTTCCAGTGGTTGGGCAGGATATCCTTCCCCAGGGGCAGGGCGTCCAGCAGGGCCCCCAGGTAGTTGAACCGCACTTTGCCCTCACTGTCGGTATAGACCAAAGGACTGTCGCTGGTGTAGGTGAAGGGGGCGTCCTTGGAAATGGGCAGGGTGTCCGTCCAGGCAATGCCGTTCTCCTGGCAGATGTGGATGAGCTCCAGCAAAATGGCGTTGCGCTGGGCCTCCTTGCCCATGATGGAGGTATTGAGGGTAATCTCATAGGTGGCCCGGTTGCCCACCAGGTTGCGGCCGTACCGGTCCACGATCTCCCCCCGGGCGGCCTCCACCGTCTCCACGTTGGCGATCTTCACCGTGGAGGCGGCCCGGTAGTCCTCCCCCTTGACGATCTGCAGCTGATAGAGCACGCCGGCAAAGGTCGCCAGCAGCAGGGCCAGAATGCCCGCCACCACCAGAGTGCGGATGTGAAACTGTTTGCCTTCCATGGGTTCCCTCCTTGGGGGTCACTGGGACAGGGAAACGCTGTCCTTATGGTAAAACATACGCATGAGATTGTTCCGCCAGTCCGCCGGATCGGCGGTGATATCAGAGTTGTAGAGCAGAGGCGGTCGGGCCTGGATGGGCTCAAACACCGGGTCGGTCACATTGGGGTCCAGCAGGTCGGCCATCCGGGCGGTCTGCTCCTGGTAGTAGGCGGCGGCGGAGCCGTCGGCCAGGGAGGCGTAGGCCCGGACGCTGGTGAGAGAGCCCCAGCACCAGCCCAGACCCACCACCAGCAGGATCACCGCCACCGGGGTCAGCCGCCACCCCCAGCGGAACCATTGTTCCGGCTCCTTCATCCGGGGCAGCACCGCCCGGCGGAGCCAGCCCAGCCAGTACCACAGGTTGACCAGCACCAGCCAGTAAAAGGCATAGTACACGATACTCCGCAGCCGCTCGGGACCCGCCTGGGACAGGGCGTAGTAGTGGGGAGCGTTCTGAGCGGCAAAAAGCAGGAAGGTAAACACGGAAAAGAGCAGGGGCAGGCGAAAGGTAATTTTCACTTTTTCGGTCAGTCCCCACACCGCCGGCAGCATCAGCAGCAGGGCAAACACGTCCACCCAGTTGGGCCAGCTCAGGCAGTCTTTCCCCGCCTGGAGGATGGACATAACCACCGCCCCCACCGCCCCCAGGGGCTCGGCGGCGGTATCCTGCCGCACCTGATTGCCGGGGGCCAAAAAGCTGATGGCAAAGGGGAGCACCAGGGAGAGGAAGAGCACCAGGCCGGGGAGGAACTTGCTCCGCTCCTTCCACAGAAACCACACCAGAAACAGCCCGCCGATGAGGGTGGCCAGCAGGGCGGAGACATAGTTGCTCCCTCCCACCAGAATGCCCGCCGGGATGCCGGGAATCACCGCCCACAGAATCTGCCGCCGGCTCTGGGCCAGCTTGAGGGCGGCGAACCGCTCCGCCAGCAGCAGCATGATGCCGTAGGTAAAGGTATAATATACCGCCCCGTTCCACCAGTAGAAGCTGTCCTTGGGGGAGGAGACAAACTGGATGGAGAGCAGCAGCAGGGGGACGGCAATAAACACGGTCTGCCGCCAGGTCCCCCCCAGTCCCCGGCGCACCAGGGTGCCGGTGAGCTTGAAAGTGCCGATACACAGGGAGGAGAGCATCACCACCGGGGTGAGCCAGTAGAGGTACTCGGAAAAGGTCAGGGGGGTGACCGCCATCAGCCCCAGGGCCATGAAGGTGCCCTGCCAGCTCTTGTAGTACCCCCACATGGTGTGCCACACCTCGCCCCAGAAGCTCCCGCCCTGGAGCAGGGCCTCATGGGGCAGGTAGGCGTAACAGTAGTCGTCGGAGGAGGGCCAGTCGTACCGGCCCAGAACCAGAACGGGGATCAGGCTGGCTGCCAGCAGGGCCAGCAGCAGCCAGGGGCCGTATTTCTGCCAGAATGCGCGGATGGTATCCATGGGTCTCTCTCTTTCTACAAAACGGTTTTCTTGGGTACCCGGCGGTACACCCACAAAAACAGGGCGTACACCGGGAACACAAAAATCAGGGACAGCAGGATCTCCCGCCCGGCCAGGGAGAGCATGGCGCCCAGCTCCCAATCGCCCCAGAACAGCCGGGCCAGGATGCGTATGCCGTCCATGGCCGCCAGGGACAGCAGGGAGCACAGCAGGCAGCCCAGCAGGTTCTGCCGCAGCAGGTACTGGGCCAGGGCTCCGGCGGCCATGCCCACCACGCACACGCCCACGGTCATGGCGCCGTCGGTGCCGAAATACACCGCGTCGCACAGCGCCCCCACCGCCAGGCCGAAACCCGCCCCGGCCACCGCCCCCTCCAGCACCGCCACGCATACGGCGGCCAGGGGGAGGAGCATGGGGGTCAGGGGGAGAAAGGGCAGGCGGTTGAGCACAAAGGCCTGGCAGAACCACACCGGCAGCAGAGCCAGGCCGTATACGCCCCATTTGATGAGAAAATCCTGGGTGGTCACGAGGGGATTTGCCTCCTTTTCCCGTCACTCCACAATGGTGAAGTCCTTGATGATAAAGACCTGCTTCAGACTGTTCAGGTCGGTCTCAGGCACGATGACGGCGTACTGGCCGATGCCGGAGGCGTCGGTGCGCACCTCCTCCACATGGCCCGCCACAATGCCGGAGGGAAAGACGCCGCCCCGGCCGGAGGTGGTCACCAGGTCGCCGGACATAAGCTGGCTGTTCTCCGGCAGGAAGGTGAGCTTCAGCTTGCCCTCTCCCATAAGAGCCAGGTCGCCCTCCAGAATGGCCGCCCCGCCGGTGCGGGAGATGAGAGCGCCCATCTCGGTGGCCGAGTCAATGAGGGTGCGCACGGTACACCAGTTCTCCCCCACCTCGGCCACCACGCCCACCAGGTTCCAGTATTGGTCCACCACGCAGTCGTCCACCTCCACCCCCTGGGCGGAGCCCTTGCTCAGGGTGAGGGTGGAGGCCCAGTTGGAGGCGGAGCGGGCGGTAACCATGGCGGACTCCAGCTCGTCAAAGCTGCGCTCCTTGGGGCGCAGCTCCAATACGTTGCGCAGGCGCTCGTTCTCCTGGAGGGCGGCTTCGTACTCCCGCTCCTTCTCCTCCAGCTCGGCCAAGCGCTGTTTGAGCTCCTCGTTCTCCTGCTTGAGCTGCTCCCGCTCGAAGGCGTCGTTGTAGCGCTCCTCCGTCCAGTTGATCACGGCGTTGAAGCCGTTGCGGGCGGGGGTGGTAAGAAACTGCACCACATTGGACAGGGGATCGGCCACCCCGCCCAGCAGGGTGGACACCACCGCCGTCACCAGAGCCAGCAGGATGGCCGCAATGAGGATCAGCCCTCCGTTGCGCCGGAAAAAATCTTTCACGGTCCTATCCCCTTATCCCTGCCCGGCGGCCAGGGAAAGGCAGTCCACCCCCAGCCGGCGCAGCAGCAGGCCCAGCCGGCACACCGGCAGGCCCATCACGTTATAATAGTCGCCCTGGATGCCCTCCACCAGCAGGGCGCCGTAGCCCTGGATGCCGTAGGCCCCCGCCTTGTCCATGGGCTCCCCGGTGGCGACATAGCGGTCGATCTCCTCGGCGCTCAGCTCCCGGAAGGTAACGGTGGTCTCCTCGCTGACGGTGTACTGCTCCTCGCCCTGGAGCACCGTCAGGCCGGTATACACCTGATGGCGGCAGCCGGACAGGGTGGAGAGCATCTTGAAGGCCTCCAGCTCGTCTGCCGGCTTGCCCAGCACCGCCCCGTCCAGAGCCACCACCGTGTCTGCGGCGATGATGATGGGACCTTTCCCCTCCTGCGCCTGCACCGCCAGGGCCTTTTCCAGCGAAATGCGGCCCACCAGCTCCCCGGGAGGCAGCTCCCGGTCCATCTGCTCGTCTATATCGGGGGTGACAATACGGAAGTCCCCCACTCCCATGCGCTCCAGAAGCTCCCGCCGCCGGGGGCTCTGGGAGGCCAAAATGATATCCATGTGCATGCTGATCCTTTCTTTGCCGTCTACCGCCCGGTGGAGCCAAACCCGCCGGTTCCCCGGCCGGTGTCCTCCAGCTCCTCCACGATCTCCACCGCCGGCAAAACCACCGGCGTCACCACCAGCTGGGCGATCCGGTCGCCGGGCTGGATGGTATAGGGGGCGTCGGACAGGTTGGTAAGCCCCACCTGAATCTCCCCCCGGTAGTCGCTGTCAATGACCCCCACCCCGTTGGACAGGGAAATGCCGTGCTTGACCCCCAGCCCCGACCGGGCAAAAACCAGGGCAGCGTACTCCGGCCCCGGCAGGGCGATGGCCACGCCGGTGGGGATGCGCGCCAGCTGCCGGGGGGCGATGGTCACCGGTCCGTCCAGACAGGCCCGCAGGTCCAGTCCGGCGGAGCCCGCCGTGGCCCGGCTGGGAAAGGGGATGTCGGTCCCCACCTTTGGGGACACCGCTTTGAGTTTCAATGTCATAGATGGTTACTCCACGTCCCGATAGTATAGGCCCCGGGTGTACTCGTTGGGGCTCCAGCTCCCCTGGTCCAGATACCGCTGGGCCACCTGGACGCACTCCCGGGGATTTTCGGTGGTAAACAGCAGCCGCTGGGCCCACAGGCCGATGCGTTTATAGTCGGCGGCCTTGTCCGCCAGAAAGAGCTTTTGGGAATTCAGAAGCTCATTGCGGCAGCCGGGGGCCTTCACCACCGGGAACCGGGCGCCCTTGCGGTCGGTGAGAATGTTGGTGTTCTGGCAGTTGCAGGAGCCGGTGCGGTTTTTGATGATGCAGCTCTCCATGAGCATCAGGGGCAGGCGGCCGTAGGTGATGAGCTCGGTGTCCAGGCTCTTGGAGATATCCCGCAGCTGGGGGAATTTCAGCTCAAAGGACAGGGTGAGGGAGGAAAAGCCCAGCCTCTTATATTCTTTCACCGCCTGGGAATTATAGACCTCCAGGCCGAAATCTCCCCGGAGGGTAAAGCCCAGCTTTTGGGCCACGGGGGCCATGCCCAGGTTGCCGACGAGGGCGTCGGTGATCCCCAGGTCCTTTACCTGCCGCAGCTGGTCGGTCACCTGGTCCATCTCCCGGTCCCAGGCCACCCGGGGCAGAATCACCCCGATTTTCGTCCCCGCCGGGGCCTGGGCCTTCTCCGGGTGGGCGGCCAGCTCCTCCAGGGGGATGTACACCATGGCCGGACCCAGGGCCAGCAGCTCTCTCGTCACCTGCTCCGCCGTGCGCGCCGAGATTGTGAGGGCCGGCGGCTCCTTCCGGTTCTCATACCGGGCGCCGGGGTGGAACTCCCCCTGCCGCCGCCGGGGCAGCTGCTCCCGCTGGCGGGTCAGGCCGTCCAGGGCCTCCCGCCGCAGGGCGTTGAGGGCGGCCAGGGGGAGGGACAGCCCCTCCTCCACCAGGGAGCGCACCTTGACGCAGCGGTAGGGGGTGCCTCCGGTGCGGGAGAGCTGGGTCTCCACCGCCTCGGCCGTCAGGGCGCGGGTACGGGCGGCCTCGGGCACCTGGCCCTCCACCGTCACCACCCGGCCCTGGGGGTCCTCCACCCCCACGTGGGTGGGCTCCCCCGGCCGGATCATGGCGTAAAAAGTCACGGGTACCCGCTGGGCCTCCCCGCTCTGGTAGGTGTTGCGGGCCATGGCGAAGAGTTCCTTGGGCTCCTTCTCCTCCTCCCGCACGCCGAACATGTCGGGGCCCTGCTGGTCCAGATAATAGCCCTGGGTGAAGCCCTGCCGGGAGAAGGCGGCCCGCAGCTGCTCCAGCTCCTCCGCCGTGGGCTCCCGGTCCTCCTTAATGGCTCTGGAGTAGATGCCGGTGACCACCGCCACGTACTCCGGCCGCTTCATCCGGCCCTCCAGCTTGACGCAGGCCACCCCCATCTTCCGCAGCTCCCGCAGGTGGCCCGCCAGAGACAGGTCCTTCAGGGACAGGGGGTTGGAATCCGCCTTGTCCCCCCAGCCGTACTTCAGGCGGCAGGGCTGGGCGCACAGGCCCCGGTTGCCGCTGCGCCCGCCGATGATGGAGGACAGGAAGCACTGGCCGGAGTAGCACATGCACAGGGCTCCGTGGGCGAACACCTCGATCTCGATGGGGGAGCGCTGGCAGATGTATTCGATCTGATCCCGGGAGAGCTCCCGGGAGAGCACCGCCCGGGTCATGCCCAGCTCGGCGGCCATCTTCACCCCGTCCAGGTTGTGGAGGGTCATCTGGGTGGAGGCGTGAACGGGCAGGTCGGGGGCCACCTGCCGCAGCAGGCGCACCACCCCCATGTCCTGCACCAGCACCGCGTCGGCCCCCAGCTGACTGGCCTGGGCGGCGAACTCCGCCGCCCGGGGCAGCTCCCGGTCGGTGAGCAGGGTGTTGAGGGTCAGGTACACCTTGGCCCCCCGCACATGGCAATAAGAAACCGCCGCCGCAAACTCCTCCTGAGAGAAATTTTTCGCGTTGCGGCGGGCATTGAAGTCCCCATATCCCAGATAGACGGCGTCTGCGCCGTTCTGTACGGCCGCCGCCACGGCCTCCATGGACCCGGCGGGGGCGAGCAGTTCCAGCATGGTATCCCTCCCGAAAAGGGGGCGGACGCCCCCTTTTACTGTTTCTTGTTCTGCAGCTTGAAGATCTCCCGCTTGGCCTCGGACAGCTCCATCTTGATCTTGGTGGCCTCCTCCAGGTATTCCTTCAGCTGCCGGCGGAGGTTCTCCGCCGTCTCCACCTCTTTAAAATACTCGTCGGCAATGTTGACCGCCGCCAGGATGGCGCCCTGTACCTGGGACACCCCGGAGCCCTCCATGATCTCCCTCACCTTTTCGTCCACATGGGCGGCCACCTTTTTGGTGTAGCTGGGCTCCTCGCTGCCCACCAGGGTATATTCCTCGTCGGCGATGGTGACGGTGACGCGGTTTTTCATGGGTACCCCTCCTGACCATAGTCATAGTGATTTAGGCTATTATAACACAGATCCCCAGATAAGAGAAATAAATTCTTCGTGAATTTTCCGCCGGGGTCCCCGGGGGGCATTGAACTGCCGGCGGGGGTTGTGGTATCATAGCGGGAGAATTGTGTAGAGAGGGGGGAACGCCCGTGGCAAAGCTGCTGCTGCCCGGGGAGATCATCGCCATGGACCGCCGGGCGGCCGACCGTCTGGTGGCCGCCGGCAGCGGGGACGGGGCTCTGCTCTACCTGTGGTTGCTGAGTCAGGGGGGCGTTCTGACGCCCTCCGCCGCCCGGAAGGCCCTGAAGTGGGACGACGTGCGGCTGGGGGAGGCGATGGCCGCCCTCAAGGCCCTGGGCCTGTCCGACGGCAGCACCGCGGAGGAAGCCCCGCCGCCTCCCGCCCCCGCCGGCCCCCCGGACTACACCGCCGCCGACATCACCCGGGAGCTGGAGCAGGGGGACTCCTCCTTCCCCGCCCTGGTGAACGAGGTGCAGCGGCGGCTGGGCAAGATCCTGTCCACCGCCGACCTGAAGAGTCTGTACACCCTGTACGACTACCTGGCCCTCCCCGCCGAGGTGATCTGCCTGCTGGTGAGCTGGTGCGTGGAGGAATTTGAGCGCAAATACGGCGCCGGCCGCCGGCCCCGCATGTCCCAGATCCAGAAGGAGGGCTTTGTGTGGAAGCGGCTGGGGGTGGACACCGTCCAGGCCGCCGAGGCCCATCTGAAGCGGCAGGCCCTCTACCGCACCCGGGAGGGGGAGGTACTCCGGCTGCTGGATATCCCGCCCCGGCCTCTGGTGGAGGGGGAGCGGAAGAAGGTGGCCGCCTGGACCGACATGGGCTTCGAGGATGCGGTGCTCCGGCTGGCCTATGAAAAGACAGTTTACAAAAAGCAGAAGATGGACTGGGACTATATGAACGGCATCCTGGCCGGGTGGCACCGGAAGAACCTGCACACCCTGGCAGAGGTGGAGGCGGGGGACGGCCCCCGCCGGAAAGCCCAGCCCGCTGCCATGCAGGCCCAGCCCGCCGCCCCCGGGGACGCCGACCGCCGGGTGCGGGAGGATCTGGAGCGGATGCGGGAGTTCATGCGCCGCCAGAACCAGAAGAAAGGAGAGTAAGCCATGGGATACGAGCCGGCTGTGCTCCACCGGGCCGTCCAGCTCCTGGAGGAGCGGCGCAAGCGCCGGGCCGCGGAGCGGGAGAAGGCCCGGGAGGAAATCTACGCCCAGCTGCCCCGGGTGGCGGAGATCGACCGGGAGCTGAAAGGCACCGTCTATCAGATCATCGCCGCCGCCCTGAAGGACGGCCGGGACCCGGTGCCCGCCATCGGGGCCGTCAAGGAGCGGAACCTGGGCCTCCAGGAGGAGCGGGCCAGGCTGCTGGCCGACCACGGCTGGCCCGCCGACGTGCTGGACGGCCGCCCCGCCTGCCCCAAGTGCAACGACACCGGCTGGATAGGCAGTCAGATGTGCGACTGCCTGCGCCAGCTGTGTACCCAGGAGCAGATTCGGGAGCTGTCCAAGCTGCTGGACCTGGGGGAGCAGTCCTTTGACAGCTTCTCTCTGGACTTCTATTCCCCCCTGCCCTGGAAGGGGGAATCCCTGCCCCCCAGGGAGAATATGGAATTTATCTATGAGGTCTGCCTCAACTACGCCCAGAAATTCGGCAAGTTCTACTTCCGCAACCTGTTTCTCACCGGGGCCCCCGGGCTGGGCAAAACCTTCCTGTCGGCCTGCATCGCCCGCACCGTGTCGGAGCGGGGCTTTTCGGTGGTGTACGACACGGCGGTGAACATTTTCGCCCGGTTTGAGGAGCAGAAGTTCGCCCGGGACCGGCTGGAGGCCGGGGAGGCCAAGGATGAGACCCGCCGCTATCTGGGCTGTGACCTGCTGATCCTGGACGATCTGGGCAGCGAACTCACCACCCCCTTCGTCCAGTCCGCCCTGTATACCCTGGTCAATTCCCGGCTGACGGCAGACAGGCAGACGGTGATCTCCTCCAACCTGTCCATGGACCAGCTCCGCCAGCGATACACCCCTCAGATCGCCTCCCGGCTGGAGGGGGAATACCGGGTCCTCCCCTTCTACGGCGAGGACATCCGCCTGCTGCGGAAGGGACAGCTGTAAACAAAACGGGGCCTGCGTGGATATCCACGCAAGCCCCGTTTTTACGCTCATTTTGCCGGCAGCAGCGTCCGGACAGCCCGGCCCAGCAGAATACCGTCCAGCACCGCCAGACCGCCCTGAACCATTTCGGGCGTCTCAAGAAACAGCTGACCCAGGCTACCCGCACCCACCAGGGAGACGCTCCACCCCGGGAATACCCAGGGCGCCAGCACCAAGAACAGCACCAGATCCACCGCCGCCCAGGCTCTGTGCTCCGGCCGGTTGGTGCACGCACCAACTAGTGCCCCCGCCGCTACCAGAAGCAGGGGATACGCCATTCTTGCGTACATCATCAAATAGAGGGGGGAATGCATGTCCTCGCTGCCCCAGGTCAGAAACCAGAAAATTCCGACTAAAAACGCAACAATACCATAAAAAAGAATTGATTTCTTGAACACTGTTTGCCACTCCCCCTTATACCCTAGGCCTAGGTTATTAAATCTGGCTCTTACTTTGCAACAACCGCACCAACTATCACCTGACAAGTTTCACCATTATAGATACCTGAATCTTCGTTTACTACTGTTGCTTCAAAAGTAGCTCCCACTTTATGAAATGACGGTATCGCGGCAACTTTTACCCAATCTGATGGTGGAGTCCATTGGATGAGGCTATTTTTAT
>NHCFR00700__coassemble_1028_pt1 | contig 35655 bp, 29 predicted proteins | sample NHCFR00700__metabat2_low_PE_032 | metagenome-assembled genome bin NHCFR00700
CCGCCCCGGGCGTCGCCGTCCAGCTTGGTGAGCATCACGCCGGTGATGTCCAGGGCCTCGTCAAAGGCTTTGGCGGCGTTTACCGCGTCCTGGCCGATCATGGCGTCCACGATGAGCAGGATCTCGGTGGGCTCGATGGCCGCCTTCATCTGCTTGAGCTGGTCCATCAGCTCCTCGTCCACGTGGAGCCGGCCGGCGGTGTCGATGAATACCATGTCGTTGCCGTGCTTTTTGGCGTGCTCGATGCCCGCCCTGGCGATGTCGATGGGGTCGATCTGCCCCATCTGGAACACCGGCACGTCCACCTGAGAACCCACCACCTCCAGCTGGGTGATGGCGGCGGGGCGGAAGGTGTCGCAGGCCACCAGCAGGGGCCGCTTGCCCTGCTTTTTGAAAAAGCCCGCCAGTTTAGCGCCGTTGGTGGTCTTGCCCGCGCCGTTGAGGCCGCACAGCATGACTACCGTGGGGGGCTTGGGGGAGATGGTCAGCTTGCTGTTCTCCCCGCCCATCAGGTTGGTGAGCTCCTCGTTGACGATCTTCACGATCATCTGGGCGGGAGTCAGGCTCTCCAGCACGTCGGAGCCGATGGCCCGCTCGGTGACGGAGGCGACAAACTGCTTGACCACCTTGAAGTTTACGTCGGCCTCCAGCAGGGCCATGCGGATCTCCTTCATGGCCTCCTTTACGTCGGCCTCGGAGAGCCGGCCCTTGCCCCGCAGCTTCTTGAACGCGGCGGAGAGCTTTTCGGTCAGTCCTTCAAATGCCATGGGTTACTCCTGTTTCAGCTGGGCCAGCAGCTCCTGGATGCGGTTGCACTGGAGCTCCAGCTCGTTGTCCTGCCACTTCTGGTCGTTGCGCTGGAGGATGGCGTTCACAGCCGTCTCCATCTGGGCGAACTGCTCCTGCATTTTGTGGAACCGCCTGATGATGCCGGTCTTGTCCTCCAGCTCGGTGAGCACCGCCTCCGCCCGGACGATCACGTCCCGCACACCCTGACGGGTGATGCCGTAGTTCTCCGCGATCTCCGCCAGAGACAGGTCCTCGTTATAATAAAGGTCATAGAACTCCTTCTGCCGGTCGGTAAGCATGTCGCCGTAGAAATCGTACAGCAGCGCCATACGGTACGCCTGGTTTTTCATCCCGCCGCCTCCTTCCGCGCCTCCGGTGGTTCTGTAAAGGAAGTAAAGTTTCTGGGCTTTACAACAATGAGGATGATACACGATTTTCCCCCGTTTGTCAAGGAGAATTTTCACCGGAGCAATAGGTGCATATTTTGCCGGGATTGGCAGAGACTATGAGCGATTACCAAATAAGGAGGTCATTCATTTGAGACACCGTATCCTGACTGCGGCGGTGGCGGCGGCCCTGCTCCTGGCTGCCGCGCCGTCCGCCTCGGCCTTTTTCTTTGACGGCGGGGAGGAGGTCCCCGTGGCCTACGACCTGGCCAAAAACGGACTGGCCGGGGAGACCCTCTCCTTTACCACGTCCGACTTCCACACCGACGGCGGCGAGCTGGACGCCATCGTGCTCTCCGCCCTGCCTGACAGCCAGGCGGGCACCCTGACTCTGGGGGGCCAGCTGCTGCGGGTGGGGGACGTGATCTCCATGAACGCGGTGGACGGTCTGCGCTACACCCCCAAGGACCAGACCGCCGCCTCCACCGCCCAGTTCAAGTTCCTGCCGGTGTTTTCCAACGGCACCAGCGGGGCGGAGCTGTCGGCCGACCTCTACCTGCTGGCCGAGGAGAACAGCGCGCCGGTGGCCCGGGACCTGGAGTTGACCACCTATAAAAACGTGGCTGTCACCGAGCGGTTCGACGGGGTGGACCCGGAGGGGGATCTGCTCACCTACCATGTGGTGAAAAAGCCCGCCCGGGGGGCGGTGACCATCCAGGAGGACGGCACCTTCATCTACACCCCCTATGAGAACAAGACCGGAAAGGATACCTTCACCTATGTGGCGGTGGACGCGGTAGGCAATTCCTCCGATCCGGCCACGGTAAAGGTGAAGATTGACAAGCCGGACACCAAGGTGACCTATTCCGACCTGGACGGCCACCCCGCTCAGAAGGCCGCCATCCGCCTGGCGGAGGAGAACATTTTTGTGGGGGAGTGCATGAACGGGGCCTACTTCTTCCAGCCTGATACCACCGTGACCCGCAGCCAGTTTGTCACCATGGTGATGAACACCGTGGGCATGGAGGCTCTGGAGGGGGTGGAGCGCACCGGTTTTGCCGACGACGACGCCATCGAGACCTGGGCCAAGCCCTATGTGTCCTCCGCCCTGAAGAGCGGCCTGATCCAGGGCAGCCGGAACGAGGCCGGCCAGGTGGTGTTCCAGGGCGATGGCGCCGTGACCACGGCGGAGGCGGCGGTGCTGCTGGACCGGGCTCTCCAGGTCACCGACGTGGATGCCCAGACCTTTGCGGATGGCAACGCCCCGGCCTGGGCCGCCCAGTCCGCCGCCAATCTGACCACCTGCGGCGTACTGGGGAGCGGAGACAGCCTGGGGACCCAGCTGACCCGGGGGGAGGCCGCCCAGCTGCTGTGCGCTTCCCTGGAGCTGCTGGACAGCCGGGATACCGGCTGGTTCTGAATGAAAAAACGGCCGCTTTCCGCGGCCGTTTTTTCTGCTTATCGGTGGGTTTGGGACCGGTGCCAGAGCAAAAACAGCGCCAGGCCCGTGAGACAGATAGCACTGCCGAACCAGAACGCCAGGTAGAGGCTTGCTTCCGCCAGGACCCCGAAGGTCAGATTGACGCCGATGCCTACCGAATCGGTGACCATGGCATAGATGCTCAGCGCGGTAGCCCGGTGCTGCGCGGAAACCTGTCTGTTCTGCAGCGTCATCTGAAGGGGCTGGAACAGGGTGTTGCACAGCCGCAGCGTCAAAATGGCGCAGACGGAGGGAAGAGCCGTGTGGGTCAGAGCCAGGGCGGCGCAGGCCCCGGTTGCTCCGCCGTAGAACAGAAGGGCGGCTGGGACAAGGCCGGTTCTGCGGGTGAGCCGGGCGGAGCACATTCCCATCAGACCCAGCAGAGTGGCGGCGATATAGAGCCCGCCGATGGCCGCGTCCGGCAGCCCGCAGAGTTCATATTGGAGCTGATTGAGAAAGACGGTGATGGTCTGATGGGCTTCCGTCAGCAGCGCGACGGAGCACAGAAAAAGCAGCAGCGATTTATTCCCCAGAGTCTGTCCCAGAAGGGTTACCGCCTGCCGGGGGGAGAAACGGTGGGGACAGGGAACCGGAGCCAGGCCTAGGGAAAACAGCGCGGCAGTGCCGTAGCTGAGGACCGTGAGCTGGCCGGCCAGGGCGTAATTGTCCTGGATTAGCAAGGAAAAGGTGACGGCGGCGGTGAGCAGGCCCGCCATCTGCAAACTGTTGTAGATGCCAAAGACGCGCTGGCTGTCCGCCCTGCCCCGGGAGAGATACAGGATGCTGGTGTCCACGCCGGATATGCCGGAGAGCGCGACGCTGAGGATGACCCGCTCCACCAGAAACCAGCCGAAACCGGAGGCCTGCCAGAATACGATTTTTGAGAGCAGATAGAGAAAACAGCAGGAGACCATAGTGGTCCGATAGCCCAATTTATCGGCCAGAACGCCCCAGGGGATTTCCAGCAGAAGGCAGAGCGCCAGAGAAATGCTCTCGATCAGGGTTATCTGCGCGACGGAGACATCCCGGGCCTGCCGGTACAGTGTAGCCACGGGTCCATAAAAAACCATGCCCTGTAAGAGGGCAATGGCGTACATGCAAAATAAGTTTCGCCTCATAAAGGTCCAATTCCTCCTGATTTTTTGCATAACAACCGGGCGCTGTCATGCAGCGCCTCCTTCAGCTGATATGCGGTTCAGGAGGGATTGGACAGATGCGGCATAGTGCGGCTCACTCCTTTTATACCATTGAAGCAGAAGGGCGCGCCCTTGTCAAGGCCGGACACCGCAAAAAGCGGCGGAGGAGAGAGATTTCATGGGCGGATGGCGGAAAGATGGTTGAGTATGGAGATAAAGCATGCTATAATATAGTATTAGCGCATATGATACTGGAGAGCCTATTTCTCTCTGACGAGGTGTGAATATGAAGATCGTTGTGTTGGCCGGCGGCCTTTCCCCGGAGCGGAACGTGTCCCTTTCCACCGGCGCCATGGTGACCGAAGCCCTGCGAGGGCTGGGCCACCGGGCGGGACTGGTGGACCTGTTTTTCGGAGCGGAGGAGGCGGACGAGGGCTTTTTTGACGCCCCGGTGCCGGAATCCTTTAAAAAGGTAAGCCGGGAAGCTCCCGACCTGGAGCAGGTGCGGGCCAGCCGCCCGGGGAACAACCGGAGCATGTTCGGCCCCCACGTGCTGGAGCTGTGCCAGATGGCGGACCTGGCGTTCCTGGCCCTCCACGGTACCTGCGGCGAGGACGGAAAGGTCCAGGCCACTCTGGAGCTGATGGGGATTCCCTATACCGGGGCGGGCTACCTGGGCAGCGCCATCGCCATGGACAAGGACCTGACCAAGCGGCTGGTGGCCGACGTGGTGAGCACCCCCGGCTGGAAGACGGTGGAGTACAAGGCTGAGGACATCGACGGCCTGGTGGAGAGCGCCCGGCTGCCCCTGGTGGTCAAGCCGGTGGCCAGCGGCTCCTCCATCGGCGTGTCCATCGCCTACACCGCCGATGAGCTGCGAAAAGCCCTTGTGGACGGCCTGGAGCTGGGCGGCCGCACGGTGCTGGAGGAGTACATCAGGGGCCGGGAGATCCAGGTGGGCATTCTGGAGGACAAGGCCCTGCCCTCCATCGAGATCATCCCCAAAGAGGGCTTTTACGACTACGCCAACAAGTACCAGCCCGGCGCGGCCCTGGAGGTGTGTCCGGCGGAGATCCCGGCCCAGACCGAGGAGAAGCTGCGCGCCGCCGCCCTGCGGGTGTATGAGACCCTGGGCCTGAGCGTCTACTCCCGGGCGGACTTTATCGTCACCTCCGACGGGGAGCCCTGGTTCCTGGAGATCAACACCCTGCCCGGCATGACGCCCACCAGCCTGCTGCCCCAGGAGGCGGCGGCTGTGGGGATCGACTATCAACAGCTGTGCCAGCGGATTGTGGAGGCCTCTCTGGAGGCCCGCCGGCAGGGAAGATAAGAAGGAGAGAAGCAGAGATGGAGCCCATGACCATACGGGAAATTCTGGAGGCTGTCCACGGCAGCCTGCTGGGAGAATTCGGGGACCTGAACCGCACGGTGGGCCGGGTGGAGACCGACAGCCGCACCATCCACGCCGGCTCCCTGTTCATCCCCCTGTCCGGGGAGCGGTTTGACGGACACGCCTATATCAATTCCGCCCTGGAGGGGGGCGCCGCCGGGTGCTTCACCCAGCGGGAGCGGGAGAGCTATCTGCCCGGAAAGTTTTATATTAAGGTGGATTCCACCCAGAGGGCCCTCCGGGATCTGGCCAAGTACTACAAGGCCAAGTTCCCCATTCCCGTAATCGCCATCACCGGCTCGGTGGGCAAGACCACCACCAAGGACATGGTGGCGGCGGTGCTGGGGGAGAAGTACAACGTGCTCAAGACCGAGGGCAACCTGAACAATGAGATCGGGGTGCCCATGACCCTGCTGCGGCTGAAGCCGGAGCATCAGCTGGCGGTGCTGGAGCTGGGCATGAACCACGCCGGGGAGATCGACTATCTCTCCGCCCTGGTGGAGCCCGACGTGGTGCTGATGACCAACATCGGGGACTCCCATATCGAGCACTTCGGCTCCCGGGAGAAGATCCTGGAGGCCAAAAGCGAGATCTTCCACCACGCCAAGCCGGGCGCCCCGGCCATCATCAACGGGGACGACCCTCTGCTGAACACTCTGCCGGGCAAGCTGCCCTTCACCTTCCTGCGGGTGGGGGCGGAGGCGGAGCTGGATTACCGGGCCGGTGACCTGGAAAGCGACGGCAAGAGCCGGCTTACCTGCCGGGTGTGTACCCCCAAGGGGACATTTCCCGTGGAGATCCCCGCCCTGGGAGACCACATGATCTACCCCACCCTGATGGCCGCCGCGGTGGGCGAGCACTTCGGCCTGACGCCTGACGAGATCGCCAGCGGTGTACTCCACTTCGCCCCCACCAAGATGCGCATGAACATCCTCAACCGGGGGGACAACATCACCATCCTCAACGACACCTACAACGCCAACCCCCAGTCCATGCGGGCGGCGGTGCAGGTGCTGTCCAACGCCAACGGGGAGAAGAAGATTGCCGTGCTGGGGGATATGTTTGAGCTGGGGCCCCTGGCTCCCGCCCTCCATGCCGGTATCGGTGAGTACCTGGGCAAGGCGGGCATCCAGTGCCTGGTGGCGGTAGGCGAGCTGGCAAAGCACATCTACACCGCCGCCCAGGAGGCCGGCGTGCCCCAGTGCTTCTACTGTGAGACCAAGGAGCAGGCCAAGCCGGTGCTGGATGACCTGGTAAAGCCCGACGCCACCATCCTGGTCAAGGCCTCCCGGGGCATGGCGATGGAGGAATTGGTGGAGTACCTGCTGACCATCACCAAAGAGGCATAAAAAGGGGGCCGGTGTCTCCACCGGCCCGCCTTTATCCAAACAGTTTTTGTAGATTCTCCCGGAAGGGCGGGTAAATGACCCCCTTCTCGGTGATGATGCCGGTGACCAGGCTGTGGGGGGTTACGTCGAAGGCGGGGTTGTACACCTCCACCGTCCTGGGCGCGGTCTGCACCCCGTAGAGGGTGCGTATCTCGTCGGCCTCCCGCTCCTCAATGGGGATGCCAGACCCGTCGGGGATGGACAGGTCGATGGTGGAGCAGGGGAGGGCCACATAGAAGGGAACCCCGTGGTGATGGGCGTTCACCGCCACCGAGTAGGTGCCGATCTTGTTGGCAAAGTCGCCGTTGGCCGCCATCCGGTCGCAGCCCACCACCACCAGGTCGATCTTCCCCTTGGCCATCAGGCTGGCCGCCATGTTGTCGGCGATCAAGGTGGCGGGGATGTGGTCGGTGACCAGCTCGTAGGCGGTGAGCCGGGCGCCCTGGAGAAGGGGCCGGGTTTCGTCGGCGTAAACCATTTCCACTTTCCCTTGCTCGTGGGCCGCCCGGATCACCCCCAGGGCGGTGCCGTAGCCGCCGGTGGCCAGGGCCCCGGCATTGCAGTGGGTAAGGATGCGGGCGTGGTCGGGTACCACCGCCGCGCCGTGGCGCCCCATGGCCTTGCACATGGCCACGTCCTCCTGATGAATGGCGATGGCCTCGGCGATGAGGGCCTCCGGGTTTCCGCCGCAGGCAGCCGCCTTTTTCTCCATCCGCTCCAGGGCCCAGAACAGGTTGACCGCCGTAGGACGGCTGGCGGCCAGGGCCGCCTTGGCCTCTTTCAGGTCGGCCCTCTCCAGGGCGGCCAGGCAGTAGGCATAGGCGGCGGTGACCCCGATGGCGGGGGCCCCCCGCACCACCATGGTGCGGATGGCGTCGATTACCGGCCGGTAGTCGGTATAGGAGAGCCAGACCTCCTCCACCGGGAGCTTGGTCTGATCGAGTAAGAAAAGGGTATTTCCTTCCCAACGAATCGCGTCCATAGGAATGACCTCCATTCTTTGTTGCGGTTCCAATATATCACAAGTGCGCACGGGAGTAAACATAAGATGATTGATATTGCGGTCTCGAACCTGTCCAAGGAGTTCGAGGTAGGCAAAAAAATATTGGACGGGCTCACCTTCCAGGTGGATCAGGGGGAGCGGGTGGGCCTGCTGGGCAAAAACGGCGCCGGCAAGACCACCCTGTTCAGGATGCTCACCGGAGAGATGGACTGGGACGAGGGAGAGATCCACATTGCCCCCGGTAAGGGCCTGGGGCTTATCTCCCAGATCCCGGTGTATCCCCCGGAGTACACCGTGGAGGATGTGCTCCAGACCGCCTTTCAGCGGCTCCACGACATGGAGAAGGAGCTGGAGGAGCTGACCGGGCGGATGGCGGGGGACAACGACCCCGCCCTGCTGCGGCGGTATGACGCCCTATCCGCTGCCTTTGAGGCGGGGGGCGGGTACGACACCGCCACACCGCTGAATAAGGTGTGTAACGGCCTGCTGATTTCCCAGGACATGCGGGGTCAGCTCTTTTCCTCCCTGTCCGGCGGGGAAAAGACCCGGGTGAACCTGGCCCGGCTGATTTTGGAGGACACCGACATCCTGTTGCTGGACGAGCCCACCAACCATCTGGACCTGCGGGCCACCGAGTGGCTGGAGGAGTACCTGGACAAGTATAAGGGCACCGTGCTGGCCATCTCCCACGACCGTTGGTTTCTGGACCGGGTGGTGAAGCGGGTCATCGAGATCCAGGACGGCAAGGCGGAATTTTATGCGGGCAACTACTCTTTCTATGTGGAGGAGAAGGAGCGCCGCTATCAGGAAAAGCTGAAACAGTACGAAAAGGAGCAGGCCAAGATCGAGCAGCTGGAGAAGGCTGCCGAGCAGCTGCGGGTGTGGGCCTACTCCGGCATGGACAAGACCTTCAAGCGGGCCCAGTCCATGGAAAAGCGCATTGAGCGGATGCGCACCACCGACAAGCCCACCAAGGAGCGCCGCCTGGACATCAAGTTCGGGGAGCGGGAGTTCTGGGGGGATGAGGTGCTCACCATCAAGGAGCTGAAAAAGTCCTTTGACGGGCGTACCCTCTTTGACCACGTGAACCTGGAGGTGGTGGGGGGTGAGCGCATCGCCCTGCTGGGGGACAACGGCACCGGCAAATCCACCCTGCTGAAAATTCTGCTGGGGGAGGAGGAACCCGACTCCGGCAAGCTGCGGATGGGACCCACGGTGAAGGTGGGCTACCTGCCCCAGATCATCCACTTTGACAGGCCGGAGCGCAATCTGGTGGACACCATGCTCTACGCCCAGGACTGCTCTACCCAGACCGCCCGCAACCGGCTGGCCGCCTTCAACTTCCGGGGGGAGGACGTGTTCAAGCCGGTGTCCGCCCTGTCCGGCGGGGAACAGAGCCGTTTGCGGCTGTGCATGCTGATGGACGAGAAGATCAACCTGCTGATCCTGGATGAGCCCACCAACCATCTGGACATCGCCAGCCGGGAGTGGATCGAGGAGGCGGTGGCCGACTATGAGGGCAATTTGCTCTTTGTCTCCCACGACCGCTATTTCATCAAGCAGTTTGCCACCCGGATCTGGATGCTGGAGGACGGACATATCACCGACTTCCGGGGCACCTTTGAGGAGTTCCGGGCGGCCCGGGAGCGGGCCAAAAGCCAAGCGGACACCCCCGCGAAGGCGGAGCCGGAGAAGCCCAAAAAGGAAAAGCCCAAGCGGCCCGGCGGCACCAAGGAGCTGGAAAAGCAGGTGGCCGCGGCGGAGCGGGCGGTGGCCAAGGCGGAGGAGCGGCAGTACGAGCTGACGCTGAAGGCCGAGGAGGTGGCCTCCAACTATCTGGAGCTGCAGAAGGTGTACGACGAGCAGAAGGCTCTGGAGGAGGAGCTCGCCACCCTCTATACCCGGTGGGAGAAGCTGGCCGCCGAGCTGGAGGAGGCCAGAGGGTGAACAGAAAACGAAAACCTCTGTGGCTGAAGGTCCTGCTGGGCCTGGTTCTGGCCGGGGTAGTGACCTTTGGCGCGCTGTTCGGGGCGGTGCTCTATGGCTCCCATGACCATATCCGGGGCGATCCCCAGGTGATGGTCATTCTGGGCTGCCAGGTGAAGCCCTGGGGCCCCTCGGTGCTCCTTCAGGACCGGCTGGACAAGGCCCTGGACTATCTGGAGGACCACCCGGACCTGACCATCGTGGTGTCCGGCGGCCAGGGACCCGACGAGCCCGTCAGCGAGGCCCGGTGTATGTACGACTATCTGACGGAGCACGGCGTGGACGAAGCGCAGATCCTTCTGGAAGACCAATCCCACAACACGGTGGAAAACCTGCGCTATACTATGGACTTGCTGGCGGAAGCGGGGTGCGACACCACCGCCGATATGGTGGTGGTGTCCAACGGCTTCCACCTGACCCGGGTGCGGATGCTGTGGAGCCGGGTATGCGGGGGAGACTATAATCTGTCCACCCTGGCGGCCCCCAGCTCCCATGTGCCCTCCCGTCTGAAAATGTACATCCGGGAGCCCCTGGCCCTGGTAAAATCCTTTGTGTTCGACAGGTGATCAAGTTTGGATATGCAAGCGAAACTGAGCGCGTTGGATTTGCGCTTTTCCAATATCGAGGCCCAGCTGGGGGCGGGGGAGACCTACGAGGACCCGGCCCTGGTGGCCAAACTGAATAAGGAGCAGCGGGAGCTGGAGCCGGTGGTGACCGCTTACCGGAAGTATCTGCGCTGCCAGCAGGAGCAGAAGGACGCGGAGGAGCTGATGGGCGACCCGGAGCTGGGGGAGATGGCCAAGGAGGAGTACCAGCAGGCCAAGGAGGAACTGGCCCGGCTGGAGGATGAGATCCGCATCCTGCTGCTTCCCCGGGACCCCAACGACGGCAAGAACGTCATCGTGGAGATCCGGGCCGGCGTGGGCGGGGAAGAGGCCGCCCTGTTCGCCCACTCCCTGTTCCGCATGTACTCCATGTATGCCGACGCCCGCCGCTGGAAGGTGGAGGTGGACTCCATCAGCGAAACCGAGCTGGGAGGCGTGAAGGAGATATGCTTTACTATTGAAGGGGACGGGGCCTACTCCCGGCTGAAGTTTGAGAGCGGGGTCCACCGGGTCCAGCGGGTGCCCGAGACCGAGTCCGGCGGGCGGATCCACACCTCCACCGCCACGGTGGCGGTGCTGCCCGAGGTGGACGAGGTGGACTTTGAGCTCAACCCCGCCGATATCGAGATGCAGGTGTTCCGCGCCTCCGGCGCGGGCGGCCAGCACGTGAACAAGACCTCCTCCGCCGTGCGGCTCATCCACAAGCCCACCGGCACGGTGGTGGAGTGCCAGCAGGAGCGCAGCCAGTTCCAGAACCGGGACAAGGCCATGCAGATTCTGCGCTCCCGCCTGTACGAGGCCAAGGTACGGGAGCAGGAGGAGGCCGTCACGGCCGAGCGCCGCAGCCAGGTGGGCACCGGCATGCGCAACGAGCGCATCCGCACCTACAACTTCCCCCAGGGCCGGATGACCGACCACCGTATCGGCCTGACGCTGTACAAACTGGAAAACGTGATGAACGGCGATCTGGACGAGATCATCGACGGCCTGATCACCGCCGACCAGGCCGAGCGCCTGAAGCACAGCCAGGATACGTGAACGCAACAGGAGGAACCACCCATGGAACTGATCATTCATTTTACCGCCCTTCCGGAGCACCTGTCCCTGGAGGCGGTCAAATCCGACCTGGCCGACCTGCTGGAGGACGACGGCTGGCTCACCGGCTCCGGCCCGGCCTTCATTGAGCTGGAGCTGGAGGACGAGAAGGTCAACCCCAAATACGGCATCCTCACCGTAAAAAACTATCTGCAGCAAGCGGCGTTTGCCCCCGATACCACCATCGAACTGGCGGGTACGCCGGTGGGCATCTATGAATAAAAGGAGGAACACCCCATGAAAATTGCCATTGGAGTTCTGAACGTGGTGGCGGGCGCCGCCCTGCTGGCGGCAGGCGTTTTGACCATTGTCCAGCCCGGCCGGACCCGGCGGGCAGTCCGCCGCCGCCGTCATTTCTGAGGAGCGAGGCGAGCAGCGTGAACACACAGCGACTGACCGCCGATCAGACCGAACAGGCGGCGGAGCTTCTCCGTCGGGGCGGCCTGCTGGGTATCCCCACCGAGACGGTGTACGGTCTGGGGGCTGACGGCCTGAACCCCCAGGCGGTGTCCCATATTTTTGAGGCCAAGGGCCGTCCCCAGGACAATCCCCTGATTCTTCATATTCCCACGGCGGACTGGCTGGAGCGGTATTGTGCGGACATTCCGCCCGCCGCCTATGTCCTGGCGGAGCGGTTCTGGCCGGGCCCACTGACCATGATCCTGAAGCGGAAACCCATCGTCCCCGACGCCGTGACCGCCGGACTGGACACGGTGGGGATGCGCTGCCCGGCCCATCCGGTGTGCCGGGCCATCATCGCCGCCGCCGACCGGCCGGTGGCCGCCCCCTCGGGCAACACCTCCGGCCGGCCCAGCCCCACCAACATGGCGGACATGCTGGAGGATATGGACGGCAAAATCGACGGCATCGTGGACGGCGGCCCCTGCACCGTGGGGGTGGAGTCCACTATCATTGACCTGACCGAGCAGCCGCCCCGTCTGCTGCGGCCCGGCGGGGTGACGCTGGAGGAACTGGGGCAGGCGCTGGGGGAGGTGGCGGTAGACCCGGCGGTGACCCGGCTCATGGGCGCTGGGGAGCAGCCCCGTGCCCCCGGTATGAAGTACCGCCACTACGCCCCCAAGGCCCCGGTTACGGTGGTGCGGGGGACCCCCGCCGACGCCGCCCGGTACATCCGCCGCCATCTGGATGATGGGGACGGGGTGATCTGCTTCAACGAGTTTGTGCCCCTGTTTGAGGGCCATCCGGTGGAGCCCATCGGTCCCAAGGACGACCTGGCGGAGCAGGCCCGGCGGGTGTTTGAGGCCCTGCGGTACTTTGACGGCACGGATGTGGTACATATCTGGGCCCAGTGCCCCGACCCGGCAGGCATCGGACTGGCGGTGTCCAACCGCCTGAACAAGGCGGCGGGCTTCCACATTGTGGACGCCGCAGAAAAAATTTAAAAAATTTTTCCTCCCGATGAATGGATGGGCTTGGCTCCGTCGTATTGTAGGTGAAACGGATGGGAGATACCCAACCAAATAAGGAGGAATAACAGATGAAAAAGATGAGAATTGTGGCTCTGTCCGCCGCCGTGGTGCTCACCCTGGGCATCACCACCGCCTTTGCCGCCGGAGGCAGAAACTATGTGGACGCCAACGGGGACGGTGTGTGCGACAATTACGGCACCGGTCTGGGCGGCGGCTGTCACGGCGGCGGCTGTCACGGCGGCCGCTGGGGCGGTGGCCGCGGGTGCGGCCGCTGGTAAGGGAGCCGGTCAGTCCGCGCCGGGGAAAACGAGGGAAATGACATATGCGCAGTGAGCAGGAGACCAATGAGGCAATCGAACGATACGGAGACACTGTCCGGCGTCTGTGCATGCTTCATCTGAAGCATGAGGCGGACGCCCAGGACGTCTTTCAGACGGTATTCCTCAAATATCTCCTGCACACCGCCGACTTTGAGAGCCGGGAGCATGAAAAGGCCTGGTTCATCCGAGTCACCATCAACGCCTGCCGGGATGTGCTGAAAAGCGTGTTCCGCAGGCGTACTGTTTCTCTGGAGTCGGCGGCGGAGCTCCCCGCCCAGCTTACCGACGAGAGCAGGGAGGTGCTGCGGGCGGTGCGGGCCCTTCCCCCCAAGTACCGGGAGGTGGTGTATCTCCACTACTACGAGGGCTATACCGCCCCGGAGATCGCAAACATCCTGCGCAAGAACGTGAACACCATTTATACCAATCTGACCCGGGCCAGAGAACAGCTCAAGACCATGCTGGGAGGTGAGGAGGATGGATGAACAAATTCGGGCGGCCTTTGACCAGATCCACGCCACGCCGGAGGACAAGGAACGCACCCGGGCCTTTCTGGCCCAGGCCAGACGCCGCAGGGCCAGACCACGCCGCAGCCTGGCGGCGGCCGCAGCCGGCTTTTTGCTGCTGCTGTGCGCCCTGGGGGGCTATTGGGCCTACTTTGTCCCAACCTCCGCCATCAGCGTGGAGACCGACTCCGCCCTGAAGCTGGAGGTCAACCGCTTTGACCAGGTGGTTGGCGTCCAGGGATACGGTGCAGGAGGGGAGGAGCTGGCCCAGTCCCTGAATCTGCAATTTATGGACTACCAGCAGGCTTTGGAGCTGCTGCTGGAGGCGTGGTCCGGCCAGCAGGTTGACATTACGGTGATCGGCGGAAACCAGGACCAGTGCAGCCGTCTGCTGGAGGGGGCGGAGGCCTGCGGAGACGGGGAGAACGTCCACTGTGCCCAGGGCAGCCAGGAGGAGCTGGAGGCCGCCCACCACGCGGGACTGCCCTTTGGCAAATACCGGGCCTATCTGGAGCTGCAGGCGCTGGACCCAAGCGTGACGGTGGAGGATGTGCAGGGCATGAGCATGGCGGAGCTCCGGGCCTGGATCGCCGCTCTGTCCGAGGGGGAGAGCCAGCCCCAGAGTACGCCGTCCGGCCAGACCGGCCAGGGCTGGGAAGGGGAGGCAGAGCACGAAAGCGGCCATGGGAACGGTCACGGAAACGGCCACGGCTACGGCGGGCCGCCCTGGTGAGTCCGATTCCTTCGGCATGGCGAAATTTACAAATCGCTAACAAACCCCTTGCGGGATATGCTATACTATCAGCGGGAGGCGAACAGCCATGAAGCGCATCGGCATTACCGGCCCCACCGGGGCGGGAAAAACCACCGCCCTGAACGCCTTGGTGCGCCTGGGTGCCCACGTCATTGACGCGGACCAGGTGTACCATCAGCTGCTGGAGGGCAGCGCGCCCATGCGGGCGGAGCTGACGGCCCGGTTTGGGCCGGGTATTCTGGACGGCGCGGGCAGGGTGGACCGGAAGGCGCTGGGCGGCGTGGTATTTGCCGATCCGGCGGCCCTGGCCGACCTGAACGCCATCACCCACAGGTATGTGATGGAGGAGCTCCAGCGGCAGACGGCCCGGGCGGAGGCCCAGGGCAGGCCTGCCGTGGCCATTGACGCCATCGCTTTGATTGAGAGCGGGGCGGCGGACGCCTGCGACGTGGTAGTGGGGGTGCTGGCCCCCAAGGAGGTGCGGGTGCGCCGGATCATGGCCCGGGAGGGTATTTCGGAGGCGTACGCCCGCAAGCGGGTGGAGGCCCAGCAGGGGGACGATTTTTTCCGGGCCCACTGCGGATATATCCTGGAAAACGGCGGGGAGGACCCGGCGGAATTCGAGGCTCGGGCGCTGGCCCTGTTCGCCCCGTGGATCGAGCATATCTCAGATGGAAAATAGGAGGAACCGCATATGGAAGAAAAGCAAAAGACTCCGGGCGAGCTGCGCCGGGAGGCGCTGTGCTACAAGCCCAAGAACGGCTATGACCGGCTGAGCCCTCAGGACGAGGCGGACATGAACGCCTACTGCGAGGACTATAAGAAGTTCCTGGACGCGGGCAAGACCGAGCGGGAGTGCGTGGACGAGACCCTCCGCCTGGCGGAGAAGCACGGCTTCAAGCCCTTTACCCGGGGCATGGCCCTCAATCCCGGCGACAAGGTGTACCGGGTGAACCGGGGCAAGGCGGTGATGCTGGCGGTGATCGGCACCCGCTCCCTCAGCGAGGGCGTGAACATCGGCGCGGCCCACATCGACGCCCCCCGGCTGGACCTGAAGCCCAATCCCATGTACGAGGATGCCGAGCTGGCCTTCCTCAAGACCCACTACTACGGCGGCATCCGCAAGTACCAGTGGGTGACCATCCCCCTGGAGCTACACGGCGTCATCGCCCTGAAGGACGGCACCACCGTCAAGGTGTGCGTGGGCGCCGGAGAGGGGGAGCCTCAGTTTACCATTGACGACCTGCTGCCCCACCTGGGCGCGGAGCAGTCCAAGAAGCCTCTGGGCGAGGCCATTCCCGGTGAGAGCCTGAACCTGCTCATCGGCAGCCGTCCCTTCAAGGACGACGAGGGCTCTGATCGGGTGAAGCTGGCCATTCTGGACCTGCTGAACCAGAAGTACGGCATTGTGGAGGAGGACTTCATCTCCGCCGAGCTGTCCGCCGTACCCGCTTTCCGGGCTACCGATATCGGCTTCGACCGCTCCCTCATCGGCGCCTACGGCCACGACGACCGGGTGTGCGGCTTTGCCGCACTGGCCGCCCTGTTTGCCCTGGGCACCCCCGCCCGCACCGCCGTGTGCATGCTGGCAGACAAGGAGGAGATCGGCTCCGAGGGCGTGTCCGGTATGCGCTCGGCCGCCTTTGACACCTTTATGAGCGATCTGTGCGACGCCCAGCGGGTGCCCCTGAAGGTGTGCTATGAGAAGTCCTTCTGCCTGTCCGCCGACGTGACCGCGGCCTTTGACCCCAACTTTGCCGACGTGTATGAGAAGCGCAACAGCGCCCGGGTGAACTACGGTATGGGCCTGTGCAAGTACACCGGCGCCCGGGGCAAGTCGGGGGCCTCCGACGCCTCCGCCGAGCTGGTGGCCTACACCCGCAAGGTGCTGGACGCCGCGGGCGTGGTGTGGCAGATGGCCGAGCTGGGCAAGGTGGACGCCGGCGGCGGCGGCACTGTGGCCTGCTATATGGCCGAGCGGGACATTGATACCCTGGACGCCGGGGTGCCGGTGCTCTCCATGCACGCCCCCTTCGAGACCGTGTCCAAGCTGGACTGCTATATGACCTACAAGGGCATGAAGGCGGTCTACGAGGCGCAGTAAAACCGCAGAAAAAAGTCCGGACCCGTCAGGGTCCGGACTTTTTTGTTATCCCGGAGCGGAGCTCCGGCAGCGGGTTACCTCAAAACCGCCGGTGCCGGTGCGTCCCCCCGCCGCCGTGCGGGCGGCGTAATCGTTGAAATGCCACCACTCTGACTCCAGAGGCGTCATGCCCGCCGAGCCAAAGTAGCCCCGCAGGGCGATGGCGGGCTCATTCATGGAGTCTGCCAGGGTGGTCTCGCCGGGGCCGGTGGTGGAGGCGGAGGCCAGACTGAGTTCGTGGATGGGGGTGGGCATTTCGTACTCCTCATACTCCACCGGAACCAGGTAGCGGTATCCGCCGGTGGAGCGCTCCTCGGTCCTTGCCACCTTCACCAGGCTGACGTCTACCGCCAGTCCCTTTTGATGGTTGGAGTAGCCGGTGCTGATAAAATAAGTCATGGTCCAGGGCGGAGTGGATATACCCGCCTTCACCTCCGGGTCGGCCTCCGCCAGGGCGGATACCGCCTTGACCACCGCCCGCTGGGTGGCATAGGGGCGGTAGGCCTCATAGAGCTTCAGACTGTTGCCCTGAGCCAGGGCTGCCTGCTGGGCGGCGCACACTTTTTTTGCGGTGTGGTAGAGCACCGGCATCAGGAACTGGTCCTGATCGAACCGGGGGTTGTGCACCTTGCCCTGATAAAGCGCCTCTCCGGTGATGCCGGGAATCTCCTTTCCCGAGGTGACATACCGGGAGGAATAGGAGTTGGTGGCGTCATACACGATGGAGGGCACCACGTCGGGCAGGTTGATCATGCAGAAGCGGTGGTCCACCCACCCGGTCCCGTGGGAGGAGGACACCTTCCACCAGTTTCCCTTTTCACTGAGGATGGTGAAGGAATCTCCAGGGGAGAGCACCGCCAGAGCCCCGGCGTAGGGGTCGGGCGTCGGCGTGGGGGCCGGCGCAGATGAGGCAGCGGCGGAGAGGGTGCGGGCCACCGCTGCCGGAGCGGGGCTTTCCGTTGCCGCCGGGGCGGACGGACTGGGCTCCGCGCTGGGGGAGGGAGAGACCTCCGGCTCCGGTGAAAGACTGGGTGACGGCTCCGGCGTTGCTGTGGGGGAAGGTTCTGGCGTGGATGTGGGAACAGGCGTGGGCGTGGAGACCGGCGTCGGTGTGGGTGTCGGCGTTGGCGTCGGAGTTGGCGTCGGAGTTGGAATGACCTCCCACAGGCCGATTTCCACCGCCGCGTAGCCGGTAGCCCCGTGGACGGGCAGCTCCAGTCCGTTGGAGGTAAGCTTGGGCAGAGACTGGTCCAGGGTGTGGTCCTCGTCAAAGACAGGAGGCGTAGGCTCCGGGGTAGGTGTGGGCTCCGCCGAGGGGGAGACAGTGGGCGCGGGGGAGGGGGTCGCGACGGGGGTCGGTTCCGGCGAGGCGGAGCCGGTAGGCTGGGGCTTCTGCGTGGTGCAGGCGGTCAGGCTGAGGGCCAGCGCCAGCGCGCACAGCAGAGAAAGGCCTCGGCGCATGAGGGGCGTCACTCCTTCCTGTAAGCGTCAAAGGGTCAGGCGGTCAGGTCCAGGACCCGGTTGACCACGGCGGCGGCCTGAGCGCGGGAAGCGGCGGCGCTGGGGGTCAGCTTGCCGCTGTTCCCCTGGAACAGCCCGGCGGCAGTGGTGCGGGCGGCGGCCTCCAGGGCCCAGAAGGCGATCTGGCCGTCGTCGGAAAAGCCCAGGCCGTTTACATCGGGCAGGTCCACACAGCGGTCAATGAGTACCATCATCTCCTGGCGGGTCATGGCCCGGTCAGGGGAAAAGGTATCCGCGCCGGTACCAGTGATCAGGCCGAGCCGGACGGCCTCTTCAATGTAGGTCTGAGCCCAGTGGCCCTGGATGTCGGCAAAGGCGGGGGCCTCCGGTTCCGGCGTGGGAGTGGGTTCGGGGCTGGCAGTAGCTTCCGGGGCAGGCTCTGAAGTGTTTTCCGGGGGGAGCGCCTGCTCGCTGTCCTCTTCGGCAGGCAGAGCGGATTCCTCCGGCTCCGGGGGCAGGGTGGCCTCCTCCTCCGGCAGCTCCGGCAGAGCGCCGGACTGAGCCAGCGCGGTGTAGAGCATGGCGGTGAATTCCGCCCGGGTCACGTTGGCGTCGGGGCGGAAGGCCTCTCCGTCGGGGTGGAGCTCCACCCCCAGGTCCTTCAGAGCCGCCACATCCTCCCGGCCCCAGTGATAGGCCATGTCGGTATAGGGGGCCTGATACTCCAGCATGGCGAAGCCGTAATCCAGCAGGGCGGTGGTGTCGGTGTGGCGGGTCTTGTCATCGTCGGCGTGCATAACCACGCTGATGATCCGGCGGCCGTTCTTCACGGCGGTGGCGCTGAGGCAGTAGCCCGCGGCGCTGATGGTGCCGGTCTTGAAGCCGTCCACCCCGTCATAGGCGTAGTCCAGACCGGGCAGCAGCTTATTGGTGTTGGGGTAGTACTTGCCGTTGAAGCGCACGCCGGTCATGGAGGTGTACTCCAGCACCTGGGGGAAACGGCTGATAAACTCCCGCACCAGGATGGCCTGGGACCGGGCGGTGAGGTAGTGGACGTGGGCCCCGTGGCAGTTCTCATATTCAGCGGTCATGCCCAGCCGCTTGGCGGTCTCGTTCATCCGCTGGACGAAGGCCTCCTCACTGCCGGAAATGTAGTCCGCCATGACGATGCAGCTGGCGCTGGCGGAGGGGATGAGGATCAGCTTGAGCAGGGTGTCCACCGACTGGGACTTCCCGTAGGGCAGGGGCACGATGGCGGGGTAGCTGGAGCTGCGGGAGCGGTCGGCGTTGGTGTTGCTGACAGGCACCATGGTGTCCAGCGTCAGCCTGCCGGCCTCCAGCTCCTCAAAAATGATGTAGGCGGTCATCACCTTGGTCATGGAGGCGGGCACCCGCATGGTGTCGGCGTCCTTTTCGTAGAGTACCTCGCCGGTGTCGTAGTCTATGACAATGGCGCTGTCCGCGGTGATGTCGGGGGGCGTGGGAGGCGTGGCGGCCAGAACGGTGGATGTGAGCAGCAGGGCAAACAGCAGGGTCAGTGCGGTGATTCGCGTGAACAGAGAGGCTTTGCGCTGATACATCATTTTCATCTCCAATCCAATCCCTGCGGGCGAAGACGCCCGCTTTTCTGAAATTTAGTATGGCATAGATGGCCTGCTTTGTCAAATGCGGAAGGATCTGCCTTTTGCTTTTGGGCAAGCTATGATATAATAAACCATTCTGTTTGGAAAGGGGAGCCGGTATGCTGAAGCTGCTGCTGGGGCGGTCGGGGACCGGGAAGACGGAGGAGCTTTTGAAAACGATTGCCCGGGAAGCCGGGCTGCGGCCCCAGATCCTGGTGGTGCCGGAGCAGCACTCCCACGATATGGAGCGGACGCTGTGCCGGTTGGGGGGAAACGCCGTCTCTCTGGGGGCGGAGGTGCTCTCTTTTACCCGACTGGCCAGCCGGGTGTTTTCCGTGTACGGCGGTCTGGCGGCCCCCGCCCTGGACGGCGGCGGGCGGCTGCTTCTGCTCCATATGGCCTTGGGATCGGTGGCCGGCCAGCTGAAGGTCTACCAGCGGCCCTCCCGCAAGCCCGCCTTTCTCAGCGGCCTGCTGGCCACGGTGGACGAGCTGAAAACCTGCCGGATCACCCCGGAGCAGCTGTGGACTGCTGGCACCGAGACCGGCGGGGAGGAGGGGGACAAGCTGACCGACCTGTCCCTGATCTACGGCGCCTATGAGGCCATGACCGCCCGGCAGGGGGCCGACCCCCGGGACAAACTCACCCGGCTGGCGGAGGTCCTCCGCCGGGAGTACTGGGCCAGAGGCAAGGACTTCTACCTGGACGGCTTTACCGACCTGACCCCCCAGGAGCGGCAGGTGGTGGACGTCCTGCTTGGCAAGTGCAGCAGCCTTACCGTGGCCCTTACCTGTGACAAGCTGGAGGAGGACCAGGGGGGCGCCGGGATCTTTTCCCCCGCCCGCCGCACCGCCCGTCAGCTGCTCCGTCTGGCAAAGGACGGAGGAGTACCCGCCCAGGTGGCGGTGCGGGAGGAGACCCAGGGCGTGCGGACGCCTCCCCTGGCCCATCTGGAGCGGGAGCTGTTTTCTCCTCAACCCCGGCCTTTTCTGGAGGATGTGGAGGGGCTGGGCCTGTTTACCGCCTGCTCTCCCTACTCCGAGGTGGAGTGGGCCGCTGCGGAGAGTTTGCGGCTGGTGCGGGAGGAGGGCTACCGGTTCCGGGACATCGCCGTGTGCGCCCGGAGCATGGAGGGCTACGGCAGCCTGATCGAGACGGTCTTTGCCCGGTACGGGGTGCCGGTGTTTTTGAGCCGCATGAGCGACATTCTGGAAAAGCCCATCCTGGCTCTGATCACCGCCGCCCTGGACACGGCGGCGGGGGGCTACCGCTATGACGACGTGTTCCGCTACCTGAAAACCGGCCTCACCGACCTGAGCCAGGAGGACGTGGACCTGCTGGAAAACTACGCCCTCACCTGGAATCTGGAGGGGAGCGCCTGGACGGGGAGCAAGCCCTGGACCAACCACCCCAAGGGGTACGGCCGCGCCTTCACGCCGGAGGACAAGGCCCTGGTGGAGCGGCTAGAGGGCCTGCGGCGGCAGGTGGCGGGCCCGCTGGAGTGCCTGCGGAAGAATCCGGATAAGACAGGCGCGGGGCAGGCGAAGGCCCTGTACAAGCTGCTGGAGGACATCGGTGTGCCCCAGCGGCTGGCCGAGCGGGCCCAGGCCCTGCGGGCGGACGGCCAGGAGGCCCTGGCGGAGGAGTATGCCCAGCTGTGGGACATCCTGTGCGGGGGCCTGGAGCAGTGCGCTCAGATTCTGGGGGAGAGCCCCATGGAGCTGGAGGAATTTGCCCGGCTGTTCGCCCTGGTGCTCTCCCAGTACGATGTGGGCTCCATCCCGGTGTCCCTGGACCAGGTGACCTGCGGAGAGATGCCCCGGCTGGCCCACAAGCAGTACCGGGCAGTGTTCCTGCTGGGGGCGGACGACGGGGCCATTCCGGCGGCGGCTCCCTCTCCCGGCCTGCTCAACGACGACGACCGGAGCCTGCTGGCCTCCTACGGCCTGGAGCTGGCTCCCCAGCTGGGGGACAAGCTGTATCGGGAGATGACCATTGTATACGAGTGCTGCGCCATGGCCCGGGAGCGATTTTCCGTGAGCTGGGCCGCCGCCGGGCCGGACGGGGCGGAGCGCCGGCCCTCCTTTCTGGCGGAAAAGCTGCGCCTGCTCTTTCCCAGGCTGATCCGGACGGAGGAGAGCCGGCTGGACGGCTCCTTCCGGCTGGCCGCCCCCCGGCCCGCCCTGGAGCTGGCGGGCCGCTGGAGCTGGGTGGGGGAGGCCCTGGAGCGGCTGCCCCGCTACGCCCCTTTGGTAGAGCGGATGGAGCGGGCGGCCTCCCTGGACCGGGGGCGGCTCCACCGGCAGGCGGTAGACGCCCTCTACGGCAGCCGGGTGCCCATGTCCGCCTCCCGGATGGACAAGTACAAGGCCTGCCACTTCTCCTACTTCATGCAGTACGGCCTGAAGGCGGAGCCCCGCCGGGCCGCCGGGTTCCAGGCCCCGGAGTACGGCACCTTCCTCCACTATGTGCTGGAGCATGTGCTCCGCCAATGCAAGCAGCTGGGTGGGGTAAAGGAAGTTTCACCTGAGGAGCTTTATGCCCTGTGCGACCGGGCGGTGGAGACCTACGTGGCGGAGGAGCTGGGGGGCCTGGAGCATGAGACCGCCCGGTTCCGTTACCTGTTCCGGCGGCTGCGCAAGTCGGTGTACGCCGTAGTGGACAATGTGGCGGAGGAGCTGCGCGCATCCCAGTTCCAGCCCATCTCCTTCGAGCTGGGCTTTGGCCGGGGCCAGGAGCTGCCCCCGGTGGAGCTGAGCGTGGACGGCATGACGGTGAGTATTTCCGGCTTTGTGGACCGGGTGGACGGCTGGGTCCACGACGGGCGGCTCTACCTGCGGGTGGTGGACTACAAGACTGGCCGGAAATCCTTCGATCTCACTGAGATCTGGAACGGCATGGGCCTGCAGATGCTCCTCTACCTCTTTACCCTGGAGGAGCAGGGAAAGGAACTGTATCACATGGATGTCACCGGGGCCGGGGTGCTCTATCTGCCCGCCCGGGATGCGGTGGCGGCAGGGAGCCGGGCCATGAGCGATGCCCAGCGGCAGAAGCTGGTGGATACCCAGCTGCGGCGGCGGGGTATCGTGCTGGACGACCCGGAGGTGCTCTCGGCCATGGAGGACCCGGAGGCGGGCATCCGCTTCCTGCCTGTCCGGGTGACCAAGACCGGCAAGCTCAGCGGGGAGGCCCTGGTGTCCGCCCAGCGGCTGGGCAAGCTGGCCCAGCACACCCGGAAGATTCTCCGGGAGATCGGCCAGGAGTTGGCCGCCGGCAACATCAACGCCGACCCCTTCTGGCGGGGGCCGGAGCACAACGCCTGCCAGTGGTGCGAATATGCCGCCGCCTGCCACTTTGAGGAGGGCCGGGGGAACGACCGGCGGCGCTGGCTGCCCGCTGTCAAGGGGGAGGACTTCTGGGCGGCGGTGAGCAAAGAAACCGAGGATAGAAAGGAATCGTAACGCTATGACCGTTTTCGGAACCTTGCTGGGGGAACTCAGCAACTTTCTGTACACCTATATTCTGATCATTCTGCTCATCGCGGCGGGGCTGTACTTCACCCTCCGCACCGGCGGGGTGCAGTTCCAGCTGTTTCCCGAGGCTCTGCGGGTGCTGGGGGAGAAGAAAAAGGACGGCAAGGACATCTCCTCCTTCCAGGCCCTGATGATCTCCACCGCCTCCCGGGTGGGCACCGGCAACATCGCCGGGGTGGCCAACGCCATCATTGCCGCCACCCTCATCGGCGGCTACGGGGCGGTGTTCTGGATGTGGCTGCTGGCGATCATCGGCGCTGCCTCCGCCTTTGTGGAGAGCACCCTGGCCCAGTGCTATAAGGAGAAGCACGGGGAGAACTGGGTGGGCGGCCCGGCCTACTATATCCAAAAGGCCCTGGGCAGCCGGGCCTTCGGCGTGGTGTTCGCCGTGCTGCTCATCGCCTGCTTTGCCTATGGCTTCAACGCCCTCCAGGCCTATAACGCCGGCTCCGCCCTGCAATACTATCTGCCCGGCTACTCCTCCAGCATATGGCCCGCCGTGGTGGGGGCGATCCTGGCCGCCCTCACCGGAGTGTGCATCTTTGGCGGGGTGCGGCGCATCAGCGCCATCACCTCCGGCATCGTGCCGGTGATGGCCGCCATCTATATCGCCCTGGGCCTGTTCATCACCATCCGGAACATCGGCCAGGTGCCCCATATGCTCTCCCTCATCTTCTCCCAGGCCTTTGATCCGAAAGCCATGTTCGCCGGAGTGGGGGCCTCCTGCGTCATGCAGGGCATCAAGCGGGGGCTGTACTCCAACGAGGCGGGCATGGGCTCGGCCCCCAACGCCGCCGCCGCCGCCGACGTGTCCCACCCGGTCAAGCAGGGGCTGGTGCAGATGCTCTCCGTGTTCATCGACACCATTCTCATCTGCTCCACCACCGCCTTTATGCTGCTGCTCTCCGGCGTGCCCATCGACGCCTATGCCGAGGGCATGAACTTCGTCCAGGCGGCGGTCCACGCCCAGGTAGGGGCCTTCGGGCCGCTGTTCATCACCGTGTCCATCTTTCTGTTCGCCTTCAGCTCCCTGGTGGGCAACTACTACTACACCGAGTCCAACCTGAAGTTTATCAAGGACTCCAGGCCGCTGCTGCTGGTGTTCCGTATCACCTGCGTCGCCGCCATCTTCATCGGCGCCCAGATGGACTTCTCCATGGTGTGGGACCTGGCCGACGTGCTCATGGGCCTGATGGCCCTGGTGAATCTGGTGGCCATTCTGCTGCTGGGAGGCAAGGCCATTAAGGTATTGAAGGACTATATCCGCCAGAAGAAGGCGGGGAAGAACCCGGTGTATCGCTGGGATGAGGTACAGATCGGAGATCGGACGGTGTGGGATGAAGCCCACGCCCGCAAATGGGAGGAGGGGTGAGCAATGGCCTTTTCCCTGACAGGGGAACAGCAGGCCGCGGTCGATAACCGGGGCGGCGGGCTGCTGGTGTCAGCCGCCGCCGGATCAGGCAAGACCCGGGTGCTGGTGGAGCGGCTGCTGGCCCGGGTGGAGGAGGGGGCGGACATCGACCGCTTCCTGGTGATCACCTACACCAAGGCCGCCGCCGCCGAGCTGCGGGGGCGGATCGTGGAGGAGCTGTCCCAGCGGCTGGCCGGGCGGCCCACCGACGGCCACCTGCGGCGGCAGGCCACCCTGGTGTACAAGACCCAGATCTCCACCATCCACGCCTTCTGCGCCCAGCTGCTGCGGGAGCGGGGGCAGGAGGCGGACGTGGACCCCGACTTCCGGCTGTGCGACGAGGGGGAGGCAGGCATTTTGATGCTCCGGGCCCTCAACGACGTGCTGGACGCCCGCTATGAGGACATTGCGGAGGGCAGCGATTTTGCCCAGCTGGTGGATACCATGTCCGCCGGGCGGGACGACGCCCGGCTGGTGCAGATCGTGCTGGACATCCGGGGCCGGGTCCAGGCCCACCCCAACCCGGCAGCCTGGCTGGACCAGCAGGAGCGGGCGTTCGCCCTGGATGGGATCACCGACCCGGCCCAGACCCCCTGGGGGGAGCTGCTGCTGAATGACGCCGCCGGGCAGGCGGCCTATTGGCGGCGGCGGATGGGGGAGGCCCTGGAGCTGTGCCAGCGGGACGAAAACCTGGAGGCCAATTACGCCCCCAGCATCCGGGATACCATCGCCGCTCTGGACGGCTTTCTGGCAGGGACGAAGGCCGGCTGGGATCAGGCGGCCGCCGCCCTGCCCATCCCCTTTCCCACGGTGGGGCGGAAGAAGATCGTGGACGACCCGGCCGCCGCCGAGCGGGTGAAGGCAATCCGCAATACCTGCAAAAAGAGGCTGGAAAAGCTGGAGGACTGGTTCAGCGAGGACGGGGCCGGGCTGCTGGAGGGCCTGCGGGCGGTGTATCCGGCGGTGCGGGGCCTGTTCGCCCTGGTGAAGGACTTTGAGGCGGCCTACACCGCCGAAAAGAAGCGGCGGAGCCTGCTGGACTTTTCCGACCTGGAACATCTGGCGGTGGCCCTGCTGGTGGGGGAGGACGGAAACCCCACCACTCTGGCCCGGCAGTGGGGCGGCCGGTACGACGAGATCATGGTGGACGAGTACCAGGACACCAACCAGGTGCAGAACGCCATTTTTACCGCCCTGTCCAAAGACGGCACCAACCTGTTTCTGGTGGGGGACGTGAAGCAGTCCATCTACCGGTTCCGGCTGGCCGACCCCACCATTTTTCTGGACAAGTACCAGCGCTTTACCCCCTATGACCAGGCCGGGGACGGGGAGGAGCGGCGGGTGATCCTGTCCAAAAACTTCCGCTCCCGGCCCGAGGTACTGGAGGGGTGCAACTTCCTGTTCCGCAATATCATGTCGGTATCCTTTGGGGAGATGGACTACACCGACGACCAGGCCCTCTATCCCGGCGCCCCCTATGAGCCCGACCCCACCTACCAGGTGGAGCTGGACGCCCTGGACGCCTCGGTGACCGGGGAGGAGGAGGGGGAGAAGGTGGCCCGGGACCTGCTGGAGGCCCGTTTTGCCGCCCGACGGATCCGGGAGCTGCTGGACCATTCCTTCCCGGTGTCTGACGGGGAGGGGGGGACCCGACCGGTGCGGCCGGCCGACATTGTGATCCTGCTCCGCTCCCCCAATACGGTGCTGCGGCACTACGCCCTGGCCCTGGGGGAGCGGGATATCCCCTGGGAGGCGGAGGGGGGAAGCGAATTCTTCTCCGCCACCGAGGTCAATGTGGCCCTGTCCCTGCTGCAGATCATCGACAACCCCCGGCAGGACGTGCCCCTGGTGTCGGTGCTCCGCTCCCCGGTGTACGGCTTTACCGCCGATCGGCTGGCCCAGCTCCGGGCGGCCTCTCCCGGCACCGACCTGTACGCCGCCCTGGAGGCCGACGGCGGCGACGACTGCAAGGCCTTTCTGGAGGAGCTGGCAAAGCTGCGGCTGGGGGCGGGGGACCAGAGCAGCCATGAGCTGCTCTGGCACCTCTATGACCGCACCAATCTGCTGGGCATCTTCGGCGCAATGGGGGAGGGGGAGACCCGCCAGGGCAACCTGCTGGCCCTGGCGGAGCTGGCCCGGCAGTATGAGGGGGCGGGCCACAAGGGCCTGTTCCGGTTCCTCACCTACCTGACCCGGCTGCGGGAGAACGGCTCCAAGCTGGCCCTCCCCGGGGTGGGCCGCAGCGGCGGCGGGGTGCGGATCATGAGCATCCACAAGTCCAAGGGCCTGGAATTCCCCGTGGTGCTGCTGTGCGGCCTGGCCCGGCAGCTCAACCGGGAGGACACCCGGCGGCCCATCCTGTTCCACCCCCAGCTGGGGGTGGGGCCCAAGGGGCTGGACCTGGAGCGGGGGGTGGAGTACCCCACCCTGGCCCGCACCGCCGTGGCCCGGCAGCTGGAAAAGGAGATGATGGCGGAGGAGCTGCGTCTGCTCTACGTGGCTATGACCCGGGCCAAGGAGAAGCTGATTTTGTCAGTGGCCCTCACCGGCGGGGGCAAGGATCTGGCCAAGCTGGCGGGGGACGGGGACTGTCCGGTGGACCCCCAGGTGCTGCTGGCCTGCCAGAGCGTGGGCCAGTGGGTGCTGCTGGCGGCTCTGTGCCGCCCCGACGCCGGAGCCCTCCGCCGGGCGGCGGAGACAGACGTGCCCATCCCCCAGACAGACTTTGGCCCGGCCTGGGATGTGCGCTTTGTAGACGGCGCTCCCTTTTTGGAGGGCCCGGAGCGGACCCGGCTCACACCCGCCCAGGCCCAGGAGACGGCGGAGCCGGAGCGTGACCCGGCGGAGCTAGCGGAGCGGCTGGCCTGGTGCTATCCCTACGCCGCCAGCGTGGAGCTGCCCTCCAAGCTCACCGCCACCCAGCTGAAGGGCCGGGGGCTGGACGAGGAGGCGGCGGAGCAGGCCCCCAAGGCCCCCCGCACCCTCACCTTCGGCCGTCCCCGGTTTGCCGCCGAGGAGTGGGGCCTCACCCCCGCCCAGAAGGGCACCGCCCTTCATCTGGTGATGCAGTACATCGACTTTGAGAAGGCGGGCACCCCGGAGGGGGCCGCGGCCGAGATTGCCCGGCTGGTGGAGGGCCAGTTCCTCACTCCCCAGCAGGGGGAGGCCGCCGATCCCGCCCGTATCGCTGCCTTCTTCCAGTCCAGGCTGGGCCGGGAGCTGATGGATTCCGTGTCCCTTCGCCGGGAGTTCAAATTCTCCATCCTGGCGCCCGCCGGGCGGTACTACAAGGCCGCCGGGGAGGGGGAGCAGGTGCTCCTCCAGGGCGTGGTGGACTGCTACTTTGAGACCCTGGAGGGCATCACGGTGGTGGACTTCAAGACCGACCGGGTGACGGCCAAAACCGTACATGAGCGGGCGGAGAGCTACCGGCCCCAGCTGGAGGCATACAGCCAGGCCTTGGCCGAGATTACAGGAAAGCCGGTGGTCCGCCGGGCCCTGTGGTTCTTCGCCCTGGACCAGGCGGTGGAGGTATAAAAAATTTTTGAAAAAACCCTTGCAATGCCCAAGCTGTTGTGCTATTATATTCTAGCGTTTATAAGGCGTGGAGGTTTGCTGCGTCGCTTCATCCGGAACGAGAAAGAGGTGAACACAACATGAAGGAAGGCATCCATCCCAACTATGAGCAGACTACGATCAAGTGCGCCTGCGGCAACGTGATCGAGACCGGCTCCACCAAGAAGGATATCCGCGTCGAAGTCTGCTCCAAGTGTCACCCCTTCTTTACTGGCAAGCAGAAGATGGTGGATACTGGCGGACGTGTCAGCCGCTTCAACAAGAAGTTCGGCCTGGACAAGAAGTAAGCTGGTCAAGAGAGCCCGTACCGGAGCCGGTACGGGCTCTTTTTCATCCGGCACGCATACAATAAGCCTGACAGGAGGGTAACGCCATGTTTGAACGAATCGATCCCAAGAGCCTGGACCAGAATGTGTTTTCCCTGATCGGGGACCAGTGGATGCTGCTTACTGCCGGAACCGGGGAGAAGTGCAACACCATGACCGCCAGCTGGGGCGGCCTGGGTGTGCTGTGGGGCAAGCCGGTGGCCACGGTATATATCCGCCCCCAGCGGTATACCCTGGAATTTGTGGAGCGGGAGGAGAAATTCACACTGGCCTTTTTCGGGGAGGCGTACCGGAAGGCCCTGGCCCTGTGCGGCTCCAAGAGCGGCCGGGACATCGACAAGGTGAAGGAGTGCGGCTTTACCGTGGAGACAGCGGACGGCGCGCCCTATTTTGCCGAGGCCGACCTGGTGCTGGTGTGCAAAAAAGCCTACTGGCAGGACATGGACCCCACCCATTTCCTGGACGGGGAGATCGACGGCAAGTGGTATCCGGAGAAGGACTACCACCGCATCTTCATCGGCGAAATTGAGACGGTACTGAAAAAGAAATAACGCCGGGGCGGCACGCCCGGCGCGGAGGAACCAATGACAGAGAACCAAGAGAAAAAAGCAATCAACCGGGCGGTACTGGTGGGCCTCAACGCCCACTGCCTGCCTGAGGCGGAAAACGCCGACGACTCCTCCATGGAGGAGCTGGCCGACCTGCTGGAGACTGCCGGGGGTGTGTGCGTGGGCACCGTGTTCCAGAACAAGGACGCCCCCGACCCCCGTACCTTCATCGGCGAGGGCAAGGTGGCCGAGGTGAAGGAGCTGGTGGACGCCATGGGGGCGGACATGGTGATCGTGGACAATCCCCTGTCCCCCTCCCAGCAGCGGGCCCTGTCGGAGGATTTGAAGGTGCAGGTGCTGGACCGGGCGGCCCTGATCCTGGACATCTTCGCCCAGCGGGCCCGCACCAAGGAGGGCCGCCTCCAGGTGGAGCTGGCCCAGTACCAGTACCTGCTGCCCCGGCTGCTGGGCATGTGGACTCACCTGGAGCGGCAGGAGGGCGCCATCGGCACCCGCGGCCCCGGCGAGACCCAGCTGGAGACCGACCGGCGGCACATCCGCCGAAAGATCCAGAAGCTGCGGGAGGAGCTGGAGCAGGTGCGCCGGGTGCGCTCCACCCAGCGCGCCCGCCGGGAGAAGAACGAGGTACCGGTGGTGGCCATTGTGGGCTACACCAACGCGGGCAAATCCACCCTGCTCAACAAGCTTACCGGGGCGGATATCCCCGCCAACAACCGGCTGTTCGACACCCTGGACACCACCACCCGCACCCTGGAGATTTCCGATACCTGCACGGTGCTCCTCAGCGACACCGTGGGCTTTATCCGCAAGCTGCCCCACCATCTGGTGGAGGCCTTCAAGGCCACGCTGGAGGAGCTGAGCTATGCCGACCTGCTCCTCCACGTCATCGACACCTCCAACCCGGAGTGGCGGGCCCAGGCCGATGTGGTGGACCGGCTGATTGTGGAGCTGGGGGCGGAGCAGACCCCCCGGTTGGAGGTATTCAACAAAATCGACCGATGCCCGGGGGAGATCCTGCCTCACGGGGAAGATATCGTGTCCGTATCCGCCAGGACCGGCCAGGGCCTGGACGAGCTGCTGCAAAAGATCGGAGACCGGCTGGACACCGGGGCTCAGAAGGTGGTGCTCCGCATCCCCTACGACAAGGGCGGCATCGTGGACCTGCTCCACCGGGAGGCCAAGGTGGAGCGGATGGACTACGGCGACGCCATCGAGGTGGAGGCGGTGTGTACCCCGGTGCAGCTGGGCCGCCTGAAGGAGTATATCGTCTCCGGTTGGACGCCCCCCAAGGAGTTCTGGGAGGACTAGAGAAAGGAGCCGCATGATGTATCTGGAAACGGAACGCCTGATCCTGCGTCCCTTCACCGAGGAGGACGCCGACGGACTGTACGCCTATGCCAGCCACCCGGAGGTAGGGCCCCCGGCGGGGTGGAAGCCCCACGACAGCGCGGAGGAGAGTTTACGGGTGATCCGGGAGATCTTCCAGCCCGCCAACTCCCTGGCGGTGGTCCGCAAGTCCGACGGGCGGCTCATCGGCTCGGCGGGCTTTGTGGACCGCCACCGCACCGAGCTGGGCACACCCAGCGAGGAGATCGGCTACTCCCTGGCCCGGGACTGCTGGGGCCAGGGGCTGATCCCCGAGGCGGCGGCCGCCATCATCCGCCACGCCTTTACGCAGATGGACTATCAGGCCCTGTGGGCGGCCTATTATGACGGCAACCGGAAGTCCAAGCGGGTGATGCAGAAGTGCGGCATGACCTATCGCCTGTCCCGGGTGGAGCCGGTGGCCCAACTGGGGGAGACCCGGCTGGCCCACTACTTTGCCATCACCAGGAGGGAGTGGGAGCGGACATGACGGAATATCTCATTCCCACCGCCGCAGCCGAGGCCGAACTGGTGGAGAAGCGCTCCCGGTTCATCGGCCACGTCTGGCCGGTGGACAGCGAGGAGGAGGCCCGGGGCTGGATCGAGGCCATGAAGAAGAAATACTACGACGCCCGGCACAACTGCTGGTGCTACCGCATCAAGGAGGGGGGCGTGGAGCGCTACTCCGACGACGGGGAACCCCAGGGTACCGCCGGCCAGCCCATGCTCAACGTGTTCCAGCGGGAGGAGGTCACCAACGTGTGCTGCGTGGTGACCCGGTACTTTGGCGGGGTGCTGCTGGGGGCGGGGGGCCTGGTGCGGGCCTACACCCAGAGCGCCAAGGACGCCCTGGATGCCGCCGGGATTTCGGTGGTCCGCCGGTGGGTGGAGGTGCTCGTACCCTGTCCTTACTCCTTCCTGGAGCGGGTGCGCCAGGAGGTGGAGGCCCAGGACGGCGTGGTGGGGGACGTGGAGTACGCCGCCGAGGTCACCGTCCACGCCCTGCTTCCGGAGGGCAAGGTAGAGGACTTTACATCCCGCCTCACCGAACTCACCGCCGGGGGCCTGGCTCCCATTGTGGCGGGGGAGCAGTTCCGGGGCGTGCCCAGAAAAAATTATGAATAAATCGTAAACCTTTTGGAAGAAGGAAGGGTTTTTCCGGAGAAGGGAGTATATAAACGGATAGACGAACGCGAAAAAAGGGAAGGCGGTGACCCTTTTTGACATTGAGAGAGCGCACCGAGCAGCGGGAGCGGGAGACCCTGTCCCCCTATGCCTGCCTGTCCGCCCAATCCAGGGGGCGGCAGCGGCCCATGGAGGACTGCCCCGTCCGCACCTGCTTTCAGCGGGATATTGACCGCATCGTCCACTCCAAGGCCTTCCGGCGGCTCAAGCACAAGACCCAGGTCTTTCTGGAGCCGGAGGGGGACCACTACCGCACCCGGATGACCCACACCATTGAGGTCAGCCGCATTGCCCGCACCATCGCCCGGGGCCTGAGCCTCAATGAGGACCTGGCGGAGGCGGCGGCCTACGGCCACGACCTGGGCCACACCCCCTTCGGCCACGCCGGGGAGCGGGTGCTCAACGAGATCATGCCCGGCGGCTTTGCCCACAACGAGCAGTCCCTGCGGGTGGTGGACCGGCTGGAGAAGGACGGGGAGGGCCTCAACCTGACCTATGAGGTCCGGCGGGGTATCCTGTGCCACACCGGGCCCGACCGGGCGGAGACTCTGGAGGGGCAGCTGCTCCGCCTGGCGGACAAGATCGCCTACATCAACCACGACATTGACGACGCCATCCGGGGGAAGATCATCTATCCCATGGACCTCCCCCTGTCGGTATCCCAGGTGCTGGGCTTTACCCACTCGGAGCGGATCAACACCCTGACGGTGGATATCATCACCCAGTCCCAGGGAAAGGACCAGATTCTCCAGTCCCCCGCCTGCCGGGACGCCATGCACCAGCTGCGGGAATTCATGTTCGAGTACGTCTACCGCAGCCCGGTGGCCAAAGGGGAAGAGGGCAAGGCCCAGGATATGCTCCGCCGCCTGTTTGAGGCCTATGTGCGGGACCCGGACAAGCTGCCGCCGGAATACCAGGCTATCCGGGTGGAGGAGGGCGTGGAGCGGGCGGTGTGCGACTACCTCTCCGGCATGACCGACAAATATGCCGTGGAGCAGTTCGGAGAGCTGTTTATCCCCCATTCCTGGAGCGTCAAATAGCCCAAAACCGCCTTTTGGTATGAAGGTGGTATCTTTTGGAAAAGATAGTCGGAAGGAGGGTATGGCTTGGCCATCCCGGAACAATTCATTGACGAGCTGGTGGCCCGCAGCGACATTGCCGACGTGGTATCCTCCTATGTCCATCTGACCAAGAAGGGGAGCAACCTGTGGGGTCTGTGTCCCTTCCACAGTGAAAAGACCCCCTCCTTTTCCGTCTCGCCGGAGAAGCAGATTTACCACTGCTTCGGCTGCGGCAAGGGGGGCGGGGTGATCTCCTTTGTGATGGAGATGGAAAACCTGCCCTTTCCCGACGCGGTGCGGCTGCTGGCCCAGCGGGCCGGACTGGAGGTGCCGGACACCGGCACCGACGAGGCGGGCCGGAAAAAGCGGGCCAGAGCGCTGGAGGCCAACAGGCAGGCGGCCCGGTTTTACTACGACTATCTCAACAGCCCCGGGGGCCAGCGGGTGCGGGACTATATCTCCCAGCGGCAGATCACCCACCGCTTCGCCGTCCGCTTCGGACTGGGGGCGGCCCCGGACAGCTGGGACGAGTTGACCCGTGCCCTTACCGCCCAGGGGTTCAGCAAGATGGAACTCATCGACGCCGGTCTGGCGGTGGCCGGAAAAAACGGCGGCGTGTACGATAAATTCCGCTCCCGCCTTATGCTCCCCGTCATCGACGTGCGGGGGGAGGTGGTGGGCTTTACCAGCCGGATCCTGCCGGGGGAGGAAGGGGCCAAGTACCTGAATACCCCGGAGACCATCGTGTTCCACAAGGGCCGTCTGATCTACGCCCTCAACCTGGCCAAGAATACCAAGCGGCCCAATCTGGTGCTGGTGGAGGGTAACATTGACGTGATTACCCTGCACCAGGCGGGCTTTGACAATGTGGTGGCCACCATGGGCACCGCCCTCACCGAGGAGCACGCCCGGATCCTGGCCCGGTATACCAAGGAACTGGTGCTGTGCTACGACAACGACGCGGCGGGGAAGCAGTCCACCCAGCGGGTACTGAACATCCTGAAAAACGCCCAGCTCAACGTGCGGGTACTCCAGCTGCCCAACGCCTACGACAGCGAGGGCAAGCCCCTGAAGCAGGACCCGGACGACTTTATCAAGCGGTTCGGCCCGGCGGCCTTTGAGAAGTGCCTCAACGACAGCGCGGGGCAGAACGACTACCGGCTGGGGGATTTGATGAGCCGCCATGACCTGAGCCAGGAGGAGGGCCGGTTAGCCTATCTGAAAGAGGCGGTGGGGATCGTGGCCGCCCTCCAGAGCCCCATTGAGCGGGAGATCTATGGCAACAAGGCCGCCGCAGCGGCGGGGATCTCCGGCCAGGCCTTTGCCCAGGAGGTGGAGCGGTTCCGCAAAAACCGGACCTGGCAGGCCAAAAAGCGGCAGGAGCGCCGGGATCTGACCCCTGCGGTCCGGGTTCAGCCCAGGGAGCGGGAGCTGCGGTACGGCAACGTGCGCTCCGCCCGGGCGGAGGAGGGGGTACTGCGGCTGCTGCTGTTGGAGCCGTCCCTGTTCCCGTCGGTGGAGCGGCTGGAGCCGGAGCAGTTTTCCGCCCCGGTACTGGCGAAGATCTACGGCCTGCTGCGCCAACGCCACCGGGAGGGGCGCAACGTTCAGCTGGCCTCCCTGGCGGGGGAGCTGACGCCGGACGAGATGAGCCGCCTGGTGGAAATTATGGAGCAGCCTGAGCGCCTGTCCAGCAGCGGGCAGGCCCTGAGGGACTACATAGAGATCATAGAAACAGAAGCGCTGAAGCGGGGCGGGTCGGCAGAAGACCCACTGCTGGCCGCGCGGGAGAAATTCAGAGAGAAAAAAGCGTATGATGGAGGATAGCCGCATGAGTGAGAAAAAGACCACCGGCAAGAAAGTACACACCCTGACGCTGGAGGATCAGAGCAAGCTGGCCCGGGAAAATGCCAAGAAGATGGAGCAGGGCAAGATCGAGGTCATGAAGGTGGTAGAGGGGGTCCAGGGGTCCGAGAAGCTGGCGGAGCTCATTGAGCGGGGCAAGAAGAACGGCAAGCTGTCGGCCAGCGAGCTGATGGACGTGCTGGAGAATCTGGACCTGGAAAGCGACCAGATGGACAAGATCTACGATACCCTGGAGAACCTGGGTATCGACACCGTGGGCGACGACTATCTGCCCGAGCTGGCCGACGACGTGATGCCTCCTCTGGAGGAGCTCAACGAGATTGAGGAGCTGCCCGAGGAGGAGATGGTGGACCCCAATACCCTGGTGGACTCCTTCAGCATCGACGACCCGGTGCGCATGTACCTGAAGGAGATCGGCAAGGTCAATCTGCTCACCCCTGACGAGGAGGTGCAGCTGGCCCAGGATATGGGGGCCGGCGATGCCGCCAAGGAGCAGCTGGCCGAGCTGGAGGAGGATGACAGCATCACCCTCTCTGAGGAGGAGCTGAAGGAGCTTCGCCGTTTGGTGCGGCGGGGCGAGGCCGCCAAGCAGCGCCTGGCGGAGGCCAACCTCCGTCTGGTAGTGTCCATCGCCAAGCGGTATGTGGGCCGTGGGATGCTGTTTCTGGATCTGATCCAGGAGGGCAATCTGGGCCTCATCAAGGCAGTGGAGAAGTTCGACTATACCAAGGGCTACAAGTTCTCCACCTACGCCACCTGGTGGATCCGGCAGGCCATCACCCGGGCCATCGCCGACCAGGCCCGCACCATCCGCATCCCGGTCCATATGGTGGAGACCATCAACAAGGTCATCCGGGTATCCCGGCAGCTGCTCCAGGAGCTGGGCCACGACCCCACGCCGGAGGAGATCGCCGAGGAGATGAGCATGCCGGTGGACAAGGTGCGGGAGATTTTGAAGATCGCCCAGGAGCCGGTCTCTCTGGAGACCCCCATCGGCGAGGAGGAGGACTCCCACCTGGGCGACTTTATCCCCGACGAGGACGCCTCCGAGCCCTCCGAGGCTGCCTCCTTCACCCTGCTGAAGGAGCAGCTGGTGGATGTGCTGGGCACCCTGACCCCCAGGGAGGAGAAGGTGCTCAAGCTCCGCTTCGGCATTGAGGATGGCCGCACCCGCACCCTGGAGGAAGTGGGCAAGGAATTCAACGTCACCCGGGAGCGCATCCGTCAGATTGAGGCCAAGGCCCTGCGGAAGCTGCGCCACCCCTCCCG
>NHCFR00700__coassemble_1032_pt1 | contig 34919 bp, 20 predicted proteins | sample NHCFR00700__metabat2_low_PE_032 | metagenome-assembled genome bin NHCFR00700
CAAAACTGCCTGAACAACACGTCAAAAATAAATTTTTAAAAACTCCGACATAATTGGTTTATCAATCTAATTCCCAATAAAAGGAAGAATGGGGGCGACAGATGAAAGCATCTTTGTTGCGTACGGACGAAGAGATTATACAGCTATATGAGGCCTACGTAGATATGGTATACCACCTGTGTATTACTATGCTGAAACACAAACTAGATCAATCTTTGACGCCGCAGTCCTTTGCATCTCGTCTGTGACATGGGCGTAAATATTCAGCGTGGTGCTGCTGGACACATGACCGATGATAGTGGAGAGCGTTTTTACATCCATACTATGCTCCAGGGAGGCAGTGGCAAAGGTATGGCGTAGGTCGTGGAATCGAATATCAGGCAGACTGCTTTCCGTCAGAATCTTTTTTAGCTGGTGGTAGGCTGTGGAGGGATTCATGGGAGCTTCCGGCTGCAGTGGATTGTGAAAGATCCAGGGGGAGTAAGAGGCCTTTTTGCGCCGCCGCCGCAGCTCCGCTGTGCTGGACGGCAGGACAATGGTACGGGTGCCGGCGCAGGTCTTGGGATCACCTACTACCAACCGCCCACCTTTTTCTTTGTGGAGCGTGCGGCGGATACTGAGCGCTCCTTTTCGCTCATTGAAATCAGACCACATGAGACCGCAGATCTCTCCCAGACGCAGGCCGGTGGTTAGCTCGGTGCAGAAGAAGTCTTTTCAGATCGGGTCTTGATCTACCGCTGACAGGAAAATATCCATCTGCTTGTCGTTCAGAATGCTCATAGTCTTGTGCGCTACCTTGGGCGGGGCCACATGGTCAGCGGAATTATACGGCAGCAGCCGTTGATCTACTGCGGATTTTAGAGCATGGTGGAGTGTGGTGTGAATGCTGTGGACGGTGGTTGTGGACAGTCCACGGCTTTGTCCGGGACGGGGGTGTACTCTGCCTCGCTGTTTTAAGGTGTCGTAGAGCTTTCGCAGATCGTCTGCTGTGATTTGCGTGAGCCTATTTTGCCCCAGGTAGGGTTTGATATAATGCTCCAGATCACTGCGGTAGTGTTCCTGCGTGCCGGGACGGAGCACGGAGGACATCTGCTCCAGCCAGCGATCCAGCCATTCCGACAGCATCATCTTACATTCTTCTGTCAGGTCCACGCCCTGGTAGATGTCAATGTTCTGCCGAAGCTTGGCAGTCAGCTCCTTCTGAGTGTCTGCATGGATGTAGCGGAAGATGGAGTCGCCGTTCTCCTTATGGCCGATGACGATGCGGCCCTCCCGGCGTCCATGTTTCCGCTTGCGCACCATGCCGTCCTTGGATGGCCGTCTTTTTCTCATGTCGCTTCACTTCTAAAGTGATATTTTTGTTTTGCGGCGCAACTCTGAGTTTTTGTTTTACGGCGGGGAACCTGTGAAGCTGTTCTGCTACGCACTGGTAGAGCACGGCGCCGCAGCGGCGGCAGATCACATACTGCTTCCACTTCACACGGGATGCGTTTCGCCTCCAGCTCCCGGAGCGGTCCCATGGCCAGCCGGAACCCGGCCTCAAAGCTGGCCTGGGCCAACTCCGTTTTCAGTTGGTCTGGTGCATCTAACAGTGGCCCAAATTCGCCTCAAAAGTCTTTGGTGGGGCAGGGAATCTGCCCCACCCCGGAGGAGGACATACAGCCTCTCACAGCGAGGCACACGGGGTGTTCTCTGTGTTCTGGTGTAGGAACTTTTGGGTCTGCTGCCCCTTCTATAATCTATAACGCAACTGGGATCCACGCAACAAATGATGAATCCGTCTTTGAAGGACAGGTAGAGGAAACAATCTTCCGCTGGAATGAATCAGACTTCCATCGCTGTTTCCGCCTTGACCCCTTGCCTCTCAATCTTCTATAATAAGGAAAAGAAAACCGCCATTCCGGAGGCGCCTATGGACTACATCACCGTACGGGAGGCAGCGGAGAAGTGGAACATTTCCCTCCGCCTGGCCCAAAAATTCTGCACCGAGGGACGGATTCCGGGTGCCCAAAAATTTGGCTCCACCTGGGCCATTCCCGCTGGCGCGGACAGGCCGGAGGATTTGCGCCGAAAGAAAAAGGAGCCGACCGTCCTGCTGCCGGTCCAGACCCAATCCTTTTCCATGATGCCCCTGATGAACACCTCCTTCCCGCCGGGACAGTGCCGGGAGACCGTGGAGGCCATGGCGGACGGTCCCCAAAAGGACATGGCCTGGGCGGAATACTATTATTTCAGCGCCCAGGCGGAGCGGGCTGCCCAGGCGGCTGAGCCCTATCTCGACAGCGCCGACCTAGGCCTGCGGCTGTCCGCCTGCTGGATCTACGGTTATGCCAACCTTACCACCGGACAGATCCGAAAGGCCCGCCGCGCCCTGGAGGCGGTACACCGCACCCTGGCGGAGGGAGAAAACCTGTCCCCCAGCCTGCGGGCAGCGGTGTCCTTTGTGGCCGCTGCGGCGGCGGTGCTGCTCCATCTGCCTCTGCCGGAGGGCCTGCCCTCCACCCGGGAGTTCCTGCCCCTGCTGCCCCCGGGCCTGCGGGCCTTTGCCCTGTACGTCCAGGCCCACTACCTCTATTTACAGGAGGACTACGCCAAAAGCGTGGGCATGGCGGAGGCAGCCCTGGCCATGGGGCGGAAGCATATCCCATTCCTGCCATCTACCTCCACCTGGCGGCGGTGATGGACTATATGCGCCTTCGGCAGCTGCCCCAGGCCCAGAACCATCTGCTCTCTGCCTGGGCGCTGGCCCGGCCCGATGATCTCATCGAGGGTTTTGGAGAGCACCACGGTCTCATGGGCGGGATGCTGGAGTCGACATTCAAGGAAACCTGGCCGGAGGACCTGCGGCGGATTTTGGATGTGACCTACCGTTTCTCCTGGGGCTGGCGGCGCATCCACAACCCGGACACGGGCCACGATGTGGCGGACAACCTGACCACCACAGAGTTTTCCGTGGCCATGCTCACCGCACAGGGCTGGACCGGGCGGGAGATCGCCGCCCATATGAACATCTCCCCCAACACGGTAAAACGGCATTTAGCGGAGATCAAGAAAAAGCTGGAAATCTCCAACCGGAACGAATTGAAACAATATATGCTCCGGTAACCCCGTTCACCGGCCTACTATGCGCGATCGCGCACAGTAGAATGGAACAAAAAACGGCGGGATATGCCACAGAGTTGGTATATCCCGCCTGCTTTTTTGCCAGATAGACCGTTTTAGGGCCACACCTGTTCGTAAAAATGAGCCATTTCAGGGGTCAAAAGGGAGAATAGCGGAGCGTTATTTTTTATGGTAAAGTAATACATAAGAATAAAGCAGATGGCCGTACCCGAAAGAAGGAGGATATAACATGCGAACACGATTTTTAAGGCTGCTGTGCGTTTTGGCCCTGTGCCTCACCCTGCTGCCCGCCACGGCGGGGGCCGCAGGAGCTGGACCAGACTGGACCTATGATCCAGGGGCACAAACGCTGACCAGCGGCGATAACACCGTCACCCTGTACAATGTGACCGCCGGTGGCAGCAGCGGCACCGAACTGACCATTGGGAAGAATGGCAGCAACTCCTCAGGCCCAATGTTCAACGACAACACCCTGGACCTGTCCGGCACCATCACAGGCACCGACGGCACACCCCAATATACCATCACCTCCATTGGGGACTCTGCCTTTTACGGATGCGAGTCCCTTACCTCCGTGGATCTGTCCCGCTGCACAAATCTGACCTCCATCGGGGAATACGCCTTTTCCGGATGCAATGCCCTCACCTCTGTGGACCTGTCCGGCTGCACAAATCTGACCTCCATTGGGCATGGCACCTTTTCCCGCTGCAATGCCCTCACCTCCATCACCCTGCCCGAGGGCGTGACCTTCATCGGGGAATACGCCTTTTCCGGATGCGCGTCCCTCACCTCTATGGACCTGTCCCGCTGCACAAATCTGACCTCCATCGGGGGCTCCGCCTTTTTCGGCTGCAATGCCCTCACCTCCATCGCCCTGCCAGAGAGCGTGACCTCCATTGGGGAATGCGCCTTTCAGAATTGCAAGGAGCTCACCTCCATGAGTCTGCTGTCGAAGACTCCGCCCACTCTGGGACGCTATGCGCTGAAGTTCTTCGTTCGAGAACAGGACGGCACCTACCCGTCTTTTAACCTACCAAAGCTCACGATCCTGGTGCCGCAGGGAAGCGTGGAGGCGTACCAGGCTGCCAGCGGCTGGAGTGACGACACCGGAAAGATCCTTCCTCAGCCCGCACCGCCGACCACCTACACCATCACCGCTGATGTTACCCCCATAGGAGCGGGTACCGTCACCGCCGACAAGAGCACGGCGACAGCGGGCGAAACCGTTACCCTCACCGCCACGGCCAACAGCGGCTACTACTTTGTGCGCTGGGAACAAAGCGGCGTGGAGGTCAGCACCAGCGCCACCTACGCCTTTGCCATGCCCGCAGAGGATATCGCCGTCCGGGCGGTCTTTGCACAAAATTCCGGCGGCGGCGGTTCCAGCGGTTCCAGCGGCTCCAGCGACCCCACCTACTCTGTGTCTCTGCCCAGCCGGGTGACCGGCGGCTCCGTCACGGCCACCAAACGCTACGCCGAAAAGGGCGAGACCTTCCGTTTCACCGTCACCCCCGACGAGGGCTATGAGCTGGACACCCTGACGGTCACCGACAGCAAGGGCAAAGAAATCGACCTGACCTATATGAGCGGCAACGAGTACACCTTCCAAATGCCCGCCGGGCGGGTGGAGATCAAGGTTTCCTTCCGGGAAATTGTTGTGGAGCCGGAGCCTCTGCCTTTTACGGATGTGTCTGAAAACGCCTGGTACTCCGAGGCGGTGCGCTACGTTTATGCGCATGGACTGATGGAAGGTACCAGCGCCACCGCGTTCAGTCCCGACGCCACCACCAGCCGCTCCATGATCGCCGCCATCCTCTGGCGCATGGCAGGCAGCCCCGTGGTCAACTACGCCATGGATTACACCGATGTGGCCCAGGGCCAGTGGTATTCCGAGGCCATCCGCTGGGCGGCCAGCGAGGGTATTGTGGGGGGCTACGGCAACGGCCTGTTCGGCACTAATGACCCCATTACCCGGGAGCAGTTTGCCGTCATGCTGTATCGCTACGCCCAGGAGCAGGGCTATGATGTGAGCGTGGGCGAGAACACCAATATCCTGTCCTATACGGATGCGGCGGATCTGGCCGAATACGCCATCCCCGCTATGCAGTGGGCCGTGGGCGCCGGGCTCATAAACGGCACCGGCGACGGCTCCACCCTCACCCCCCAGGGTCAGGCCACCCGCGCCCAGGCGGCGGTGATGCTCATGCGGTTCTGTGAGAAATATGTGAACTGGTAAACTTCTTAAACGATTCCATATCATGAAAAAGCCCGGCACGCGTCAATCGCGTGCCGGGCTTTTCTTCTGCCAAAGCATGATGCGGTGTTGCCTGAAATAATTTTGAATTTGATAAAACCAGATGAGCTTTTCTTGTTTCTATATACCTGTAAGCAACCACAACAAAGAGGAGGAATCGACATGAAACGACACATCCTGCTGACCGCGCTGCTGTGCGGCGCCATGTTGCTGTCCGGCTGCGGCGGCACGCCTGCTCCAGACAGCTCAGAGACCCCGGCAAGCGGAACCGGACAGCCGCTGAGCGAGATGGAGCAGCTGCTCCGACAGACCCAGGAGTGGGAGAAGGCCGGAACCTGTGACGATCAGGAGGCCTACCAGAACGCCCTTCTCCGGGTGGCGGAGCTGTCCCTGGCGGAGGACCGGGGGGCCTACCGCTGTGTCCGGCCGGAGGAACTGCCCCAGGACAAGCGCGACGCCCTGGCCGACGCGGCGAAACGGTGCGCCTACGTCTACCATGTCCCGCAGCGAGACGACCCCTTTTCCGAGGAAAACCTGCCCTCCAGCATCGCCCTGATGGCCATTTACACCCCTGGCAGCCTGGCCACGGAGTCCATCTGGAACATGCAGGGCGACCTGCCCTTTCTCCCGGAGAGCAACTACTACCGCATCCGGGAGGCGGACCTGCTGCCCTTCCTGGACGACGCCATGGCGCCCGCGGCCCAGGCGTTCCGGAGCTATGGGGAGCAGCTGGAGGAGTGGAACTGGCACCGGACGGAGGACGGCTACCTCTATATGGATGTGTTTGGCCTGACAGCCACCCTGCCCAGCAGCGAGCCCAGTCTCGTCAGCGTAGAGCCCCTGGGGGGCAATCGTTATCTGGTGGTGTGCGACATGCTCCCTGTGGTGGCCCCTAACCAGTATCAGCTGGCCTTTGTGGCGGAGGACACGGCCCTGCCCGGAGAGCCTCCCCAGGTGACGGTGCTGGACTGCGAGGACGGGTCCCACCAGGGGATGCAGATGCTCCCCTGCGAGATGGTGTCCGCCCTGCGGGAGCGGTATACGGTCACCGGCGACCAGGAGGCGGTTGAGCTGCTGAAGCGGCTGGAGGCCCTTTCCCCCATCCCCTACCACACCGAGCTGGCCGGGCAGATGTCCCCGGCCATGGAGCAGGCCCTGGAGGACGCGAAGCTGGTGGAGGAGATGGCCTCGCCCTCCTATACCTTTGAATCCTATGTGCAGGCGCTGGAGCCACAGCCCACCATGTACCAGTTCGATTCTATTCCGCAGGAGGACCAATGGCTTCCCGCGGATCCCAGCCAGACCTATCCCTATGGGGAAGCGTGGAACATGTTCCCGGCGGCGGAGCTGGAGGAGGCCTTCCAGCGGCGCTTCGGCATGGACCTTGCCGCCAACGGCCGCGCCTGGATGAACGACGTGGATTTTGTTCCGGTGGCGGATTACCTGGGCGGCCCCATGGTCCGGTATGACGGCGAGAACTACATGGTCTATCTGCGGGGGGTGGGCGGCCCCATGCCCTTCTCCTACGAGACCAGCCTGGTCCGCCACTACGACGGAACCTATATCGCCAGATTCTCCTTCGTTCCCGACGAGGTGTACGATGCCTCGGGCACCCTCACCCTGTACCTGCGGGACATTGGCACGGAAGAGGCTCCCTTCTTCCAGCTGTTGGGCTATGAACTGCCCATGTAAACCGGCCAGGACCTGGTATGACCTGCTCCACGCCTGTCTGGAGAGGGAGGCGGCCGACTCCGGGCTAAGCAGCGCTCAGAGCCAGGCAATTCTGGCCCTTTTGAAAAAAGAAAATTTTTTAAATTATAAAACCAAAGGGACGGGAACGGTTTCTCTATTGGTAGAGGGAGGGACTTTCCCCAATCACAACCCGCCAAATTGAGGAGGATGTACCATGAAGTGTTTCAACCATGAGGAGAGGGAGGCCGCAGCCACCTGTCAGCGGTGCGGCAAGGGCCTGTGCAAGGAGTGCGCCAGCAAGTACACGCCCTGCCTGTGCGACGACTGCTACGAGGCCATTCAGAATGAACACCACGCCCGGCAGGTGACTGCCGTGGAGCAGCGGCGGCAGGGGCGGCTGGAGCGGATGACCTTTACCAGGAACGACCTGATTCTCAACTGCGTACTGGGAATCGCGCTTGTCATCTTCACGCTATACACGATTTTCACGGAGGCCGGCGGCTTCTCGGACCCGGGCGACGTACTCCTGCTCCCCTGGATCTTCTGTGTTCCCGCCGGCTGGCGCATCACCAGCAAATGGCTCCGCCTGGGCCAGGGGGATACCACCGTGATCTATACGGACGCCGACGGCGCACTGTATTCCTTTGTTGCACACCTGATGATCCGGCTCATAGGGGGATTTTTCCTGGGTATTCCCGCGTTCCTGTTCCAGCTCTTCAAACTGGCCCGAAGCAGAAAGGCGGTACAGGAAGCGGAGCAGGAGGTTCTGAAGCTCCGCGGCAGGTAAACCCGTCCGCCGTTGTAAAACAGTTTGTTCTGAAAGGAGACACACACATGAAAAAGCGATTGTTTTCCCTGTTTCTGAGCCTGGCTGTGACGCTGTCCCTGACGGCGCTGCCGGTCTCAGCGGAGAGCGGCTCCCCCGCCCTGTCCGACAACATCAACGACCAGGACTACACCTCCTGGTCCAAGCCTGTCGCCTCCTACCTGATGGAAAATGAGGCCGAAGGTCTCACCCGGGTGGAGTACATCGACGGCCAGGTGGTGGTGGAGGACTACGCCTCCGACTTCACCTTCCAGTCCGGCCGCACCATCCCCATGGAACTGTCCCTGTGGGGCGGCTTCTTCGCCGGGGCGGACTACAACTTCCTGGTGTTCGGCCAGAAGAACCCCGATGAGAACGACAGCACCGAGGTCGTCCGGGTGGTGAAGTACTCCAAGGACTGGCAGCGCCTGGGCCAGGCCAGCCTGTACGGCGCCAACACCACTACCCCCTTTGACGCCGGCTCCCTGCGGATGGACGAGTACGGCGGCCAGCTCTACATCCGCACCTGCCACCAGATGTACGCCAGCAGCGACGGCCTGCACCACCAGGCCAACCTGACCATCTGCGTGGATCAGGAGAGCATGACCGTTCTGGACTCCTATTCCCAGGTAATGAACCCCACGGTGGGCTACGTGAGCCACTCCTTTAACCAGTTCGTGCTGGCGGACAGCGACCAGAACATCATCACCCTGGACCACGGCGACGCCTATCCCCGGGGGGCTGCCCTGATGCGCTACAACGCCAAGGCGGGCAGCGGCAAGTTCAGCGGCCTGGTCACCAATATCTCGCTCCAGAAATTCTCCGGCCAGACCGGCGACAACACCACCGGGGCCTCCCTGGGCGGGCTGGCCGAGACCAGCAGCGGCTACGTGGCGGCCTACAACTATGACGGCGCGGCGGGCAGCGGTCCCCGTACCGTCTACCTGGGCTACGTCCCCAAGGACGGCGTTACCGCCTCCAGCCGCGCCGTCTCCTCTGCCGGTACCACCACGCCCCAGCTGGTTTCCACCGGCCTGAACGGCGGCTACCTGCTGTGGAACGACAAGGAAGACCGCACCGCCGGCACTACCCTCTCTTATGTCAGCTACGACAGCACCGGCGGCACCGGCCCGGTACAGACCGCCGCCGGCTCCCTGTCCGACTGCGCCCCCATCTATTACAACGGACAGGCGGTGTGGTACACCACTGACGACTCCGCTCCCACCTTCTACACCTTGGACGCCTCCGGCGTCACCGCCCACCCCCTGGGCGGAAATCAGACAGATCCCGCCCCCAGCGCTACCCCTGTTCCCAGCGCCACCCCTTCCCCCAGTGTCACCCCGACTCCCACTCCGTCCCAGCAGCCCTCAGACAGCGGCGCGCCCCTGGACCCCAGAAACGCCCCCACCCTGGCCGAGGCGGTGGAGCGGGCCAACATTCTGGCCGGGCGGTTTATCAGCGGTTACGAGCCCTATATTGACAGCGTTGATGTCTTTGCCGCAGTGGATGCCAACGGCACCCTCTGGGGCTGGGGAGACAGCCAGTGCCTTCTGGGCAAGGGCGGCAGCGAGATCAAACAGCCGGTATCCCTGATGGAGCAGGTGAGCCAGGTCGCCTTGGTGCAATACGGCTCAGAGTGCGCCATCCTGGTGGTTAAGGAGGACAATACCCTCTGGGGCTGGGGGAAACTGGGCCCGATGGGCTTCCTGAACGACTGGGATGACACCACTCCTACCCCCATGAAGCTGATGGATGACGTGAAATCTGTGGCCGGCGGCAAGTCGGGCGCCATGGTAATCAAGCAGGACAGCACTCTCTGGTTCCTGGGCAGCCCCACCGAAGGTCAGGACGGCAGCGGAATCTGGTATACGGCCACCGCCGACCGCCCCGCCGGCGTCTACAAAGTGATGGACCAGGTGGAGATGGTGGCCTGCGGCTTCCGGCGCTTTGCGGCCCTCAAGACCGACGGCAGCGTCTGGGTATGGGGTACCGACGGCTATTCCGGCGATGGGAAACTCATCTGCCTGCTGGGGGATCAGCCCCAGAAGCCCACCAAAATTCTGGACAATATCATCTCCGTCGGCATGTATGAGGAGAACGGCTGGGCCATCGACGCCAACGGCGGCCTGTGGAGCTGGGGCCTCAATGATTACAACGAGGTGGGCAACGGCGGGTCCTATGACACCACGGACCCCTTCACCTACTCCCACGCCCAGGTCAAGCCGGTGAAGATCCTGGACAGCGGGGTGATCTCGGCCGCCCCTTGCATGGCGGTTACCAGGGACGGCACCTGCTACCGCTGGAGCGACCAGCTGGAGGTGCCGGAGCAGTACCGGGGCTCCACTCCCGTCAAGGCGGGCAGCAATATGGTCATCGCCAGCAACTATGTGCGCCCGGACGGGGAGCTGCTGGCCACCAACCGGGACAACATCGACTTTTACAACATGGACCCGTCCACCCGTATAAAGCTGATCCATTTTATGGACGGGTTTTTCCAGCCCCAGGCTGACTCACAGCCTGACCCCGAGCCCAGCCCGGAGCCCGGCTCCGCCTCCTTCTCCGACGTGTCCGCCTCCCACTGGGCCTACGCCGACATCCAGCGGGCCGCCGGTCAGGGGTGGATCAACGGCGTGGGCGGCGGCCGGTTTAACCCCGGCGGCACCCTGAGCAGCTACGAGTTCTTCACCCTGCTGGGCCGGGCCTTCTACCCGGAGGACACCCAGACCGCCCAGGCCGCCCACCCCGATGAGGAGTGGTGGTACGCCCCCTGCACCGCAGCCTACCAGCACGGCGTGCTGGACGGCACCGCCGCCGGCGACTACCTGGAAGCCTACGGCGCCTGGGCCGCCCAGTACCTCTCCCCCGCCATTTCCCGGCAGGATATGGCGCAGGCCATTGCCAACCTGATGGAGGATCAGGGCTTCACCGTTACCGAGGCCCGGAAGACAGCCGCCCAGGCCAAGATCGGCGACTGGGCCAGCATCCCGGCCTCCTACCGGGATGCCGTCAGCTCGGTGTACGCCCTGGGCATCATCACCGGCACCTCTCAGGGCACCTTCGCCCCCGACCAGAGCATGACCCGGGCCGAGGCCGCCGCCGTTTTGTGCCGGCTGGCCGATGCCCTGGCGGACGGCAGATAATGACCTGGAAAGATCCCAAAACAGAGAAAGAGAGGACGCAACATGGCATTTTTTGAACAGATTGGCAAGCGGCTGGTAGACGCGGGCCAGGGCGTGGCCCAGCAGACCAAGAACTTCGCCGACGTGACCCGACTCAACAGCGAGATCTCCGAAAAGGAGCGGAAGATCACCCAGCTCTATCAGACCATCGGCCAGACCTATTACCAGAACCACAGCCAGGCCCCCGAGCCGGAGTACCGGCAGGCGGTGGAGGAGATCCGGGCTCTGCTGACCGAGATTGCCCAGCACCAGGAGGAGATCAAGCAGATCAAGGGGATCGTTAAATGTCCCAGCTGCGGGGCGGATGTGCCCCTTCAGGCGGCCTTCTGCAACTCCTGCGGTGCCCGGATGACCCCCGGAGCTCCTCCGGCTCCCCCCGCGGAGGAGGGGCAGGTCTGCCCCGTGTGCGGGGCGGCGGTGGCCGAGGGTAACCAGTTCTGCATCCACTGCGGCTCCAGGCTGAACCACGCCGAAACGGACGAAAATCGGGAGGGATAAGGCTATGTTTTGCGGAAAATGCGGAGCAAAGAACGAACCTGGCGCCACCTTCTGCGGCAGCTGCGGCGCGCCCCTGACCGAGCCCGGGCCGGAGCGCCGTCCGGCCGCAGAGTCCGCCCCTGCGGCGGCCCCCGTCTCCGCGCAGGCCAGCGGCAAGCACAAGAAAACCGGCGTTGCCGTGGTGGCCGCCGCGGTGGTCATCGTGCTGGTGGCGCTCTTTTCTCTGCTGGGGGGACGGAGTGACACAGCCACCGCCGAGCAGCTGGTGGACCTCATGGCCAACCCCAGCGCCGAAGGTATCCTGGATCTGCTCCCCGAGGGCCTGCTGGAGACCGCCATGGAGGAGACCGGCTACACCAGGGCTGAAGTGGCCGACGAGTTTCTGGGTGTGACCGATGAACTACGTGCCGCCATGGGCGTTCTGGACTACCTGGGCGGCGACATCAAGCTGTCCTGCAAGGCGGTGGGCACGGAGGACATGGACCCCGACGAGCTGAGCTATCTAAAGGAACAGTATGACCAGATGAATGTGGATGTGTCGGCGGCCAGGACGGTCAACATGGAGATCCGGCTTCAGGCCAAGGAATATGGTCTGGACGAGACCATCCCCTTTGAGATCCCGGTGATCAAGGTGGGGCGGTCCTGGTACCTCAACGTGGCGGGCTTCTGACCGGACACCCTCCCGCCCGAAAGATCCGATCCGCCATGCCGTAGAGAGGCTGAAGAAAACAGCCGTGCATTCCGGCAGGCATTGCCGTTGGTAAGTTCGAAGCAAAATTTGACAAATACAGGCAAGCGCGATACAGTAGAGAAAAAGAGTCCCGCCGGAGGCCTGGCCTCCGGCGGGGAGAGGGGCGAATGGAAGGATGGAAAAAGCGGAAGTGCTGGCACTTATCCCACGCTGTCTGGCGGGAGAGGAAGAGGCCCGGACAGCCCTGGTGCTGGCGGTTCAGAACCGGATATTCTACCACTGTAAGAAGATGCTGCGCAACGAGGACGACGCCCTGGACGCCACTCAGGAAATTCTGATTGCCATGCTCACCAAGCTGGACAGTCTGAAGGAGCCGGCTGCCTTCTGGGGCTGGCTCAGCGCCATGACGGCCAACTATTGCCGCAATGTCCTCCGGCGGGGAGGCAGGGAGGTGCAGATTCCGGAGGACGAGGAGGGCAACAGCCTGCTGGACACCTTCGAGACCCTGGATGCCCAGACCGTCCCTGACAAGGCCATGGACAGCGCCGAGAGTCGGCAGATGATTATGGAGTTGATTGACAACCTGCCGGAGGCCCAGCGGCTGTGCGTGCTGATGTACTACTACGACGAGATGGGGGTCAAGGACATTGCCGCCGCTCTGGATACCTCCGAGGGCACCATCAAGAGCCGCCTGAACTATGCCCGCAAGGCCATCAAAGAAGGGGTGGACCGTTACGCCGCCCAGGGAGTCAAGCTCTACGGCCTGGCTCCGCTGCCCTTTCTGGCCTATTTGCTCAAACAGGATGCCCTGCTGGGCGGCATGACCGCCGCCCAGAGCAGCGCCTGCGCCCAGGCGGCGCTGGCCGGGAGCTCCGCCGCTCTGGCGGGGGCCGCCGGAACCGGATCCGCCGGTGCGGCCGCGGGGGCCGCCGGTTCCACCGGGAAAGCCATTGCCTCCGGGATTCTGGCCCACAAGGGAGTGGTTGCCGCCGTGGCCGGGGTGGTGCTGGTGGGGGTGATCGGCGGCGCGGCCGCGCTGTCACAGCCGAAGCTGCCGGCGGAGTCGCCCACGCCGGTTCCGGTAATGGAGGTAATCTCCGCGGCTCCGGCGCCCACACCCACGCCCCTGGCAGAGCCTGCTGCCACACCCACGCCGAGCCCCACGCCCAGCCCGACACCGATGCCTACGCCCACTCCGGATCCAACGGCTACACCCACGCCCACGCCGAGTCCCACGGCGGCGCCCAGCCCGACACCGTCTCCCACACCCACGCCCACACCCGCGCCGGCCCCCTCCCGGCAGCCGCCCCAGGTCCAGCTGCGATTTACCTCATATAGCGGGTCCTACGGGGAAAACTTTGGTTTCCCCTTCTCCTCCCTCGGCGGGGCCAGAACCCCCTTTGACGGCATTGTGTACACCACCACCAATCCCGCCGTGGCCGATGTGACGGAAAACGGCGGCGTGGCCCTTCTGAGTCCGGGCACCGCAACCATCATCGCCACCTTCCCCGAAGACGACAACTTCCAGGTCCAGATCCCGGTCACGGTGGAGAACAGCTATAACTGGACCTACCAGTGGGCCGAGGACCCCCTCACCATATCCGCCGGAGAGACCCGCCCCAACTACATGAGCCAGTATGGCTTGAGCTCCAAGGAAAACTCGTTGCTTTCCGCCAACTGGAGCAGCAGCAATCCCGCGGTGGCCACCGTGGCAGGGCAATCCTCTCCTGACTTCTGGTGTCAGATCACCGGTGTGTCGGCGGGTTCGGCCACCATCACCGGAGTCTTTACCATTAACTCGCGGACCAACGTGGGTATGCGCCCCATGACCGCCACGGCCTCCTTCCAGGTTACCGTCTCCTGACCGGCCTGGCTGTTTGCCCGGCGTCCTCTCCGGTCATAACGGATTTGCTCGCGTGATAACTGTAATGAAAGTTTGGCGTGCCGGCCGGCATTTGCACCCATTGGGTGTTGACCGTACAACAAGCCACAAACGGAGCCGGAACAACCGGAAATCCTATGTTTCAAAAATGCCGGAAAGGGCTAAAGAGAGCCGGGCAGGAAGTTTGGGCTTCCTGTCCGGCTTTTTTCTCTGCCTTGCATGGCCTGCTTTATGAAGCTGCCCATGGTGGCTGCTGCCGTGTCCTGCTTTTGCCTTGTGGCATAGGCGATGGATGCTGTTATGGGCGGTACAGATGCCGGGTGGTGCGTTTCTTTCGCTTGACGTTACCAATGCGAGGGATGGTGTAGGTCTCAATCAAAAGCTTATACCTATTTGCGGTGCCACTTTCCGTTCTTTTGCGATTTCCTGGGCCAGCTTGAATCCGGCGATCAAGCTGACCAGGGAAACCATTATTTTTCCGCATTTTTGACATATCGCATCAGAATCGTGGCGGCCTGTGCTCTGGTGGCTTGCCCCCCGGGTTCCAGTCGGCCATTGCCTACACCGGTAATTAGCTCTTGCTCCACAGCCCAAATCATGGCCGTCTGGGCCCAGCTGCTGGTTTCTGTCCCATCCGCAAAGATTGACAGGCTGCCGTCCACATCGGGGCTTCCCGCATACCGCCATAGCATGGCGGCCATCTGCTCCCGGGTAATGGGGTCATTGGGGCCGAATGTTCCGTTGCCGTAGCCCGTGACCACACCTGCGCTGTCAGCCCAGCGAATGGCTTCCGTGTACCAGACCTCCGGCGCTACATCACCATAGGGCATGGGAGCGTCCACGATCAGGCCGCCCTCCAGCCGCCAGAGAATGGTGACGAGCATGCCTCTGGTAATGGAGATGTCAGGGACAAAGGTGGTTTTGCTGGTGCCCACCATCAGGCCATGTTCCACACAGTAATGGACGCCGTCATGATACCAGGCGTTCCTGTCCGCGTCGGTGAACGGAGCCATAGGGCAGCTTTCGTCCCTGGGACAGCCGGATGTGTCGGCGACAGGCCGGAAGGTGACGGTGATGGTCACTTTGCCGGAGGGCTGGACGAAGGTATAGGTCCCGTCATCATTGGGCGTGACCTCCACGAGCTTGCCATTGGTATCGGTAACTGTGACTTCATCCGTGGTATAGCCGTCATCCGGCGTGGGTGTAATGGTCACGTTGTCGCCCTTTTGAGGGGAGCTTGGCTTGACGGCGACCGAGCCGTGGTCTGGCTGCTCCACTATGGGCGGATAGGTGGGGGTGGAGGAGCTGCCGCCGGAGTCGCCGCCGGTATTGTCCGGCGGGGTAGGGGTCACCGGTGTGTCGCTGTACCCAATGGCGTAGGTGGAGAAGCATTTGACATACAGCGTCAGGCCGGTCTTGCCGCTGCTGACGGTGAAGTATTCGTCCCACTCATTTTTGTTGGCTTCTCCTTGTTTCAGTTCCTGGGCTTCACCGTCGTGCACACGATAGACGCAATAGCTGTCTTTGCCCTGCAGTTCCGTGGGCAGCGGCAGCAGGACTTCCAGCAAGACGTTGGACTGGGGGATGGGCTGAGGCGCTTCCTCTTTACCGTCCGCCGTTGTAACCGTCTTGGTCAGGGCATAGTCCATGGTCAGGGCCAGGTTGCTGCCACCAGAAATGCTCTGAATCTTTTCAAGGTCTGAGGCCGCTTCTGCTTTCTCTTTTACTGCTGCGGTGAAGATAATCTCCACTTTGCCGCCCGCCTGGACGGTTGTTTGATCCGTCTCGGTATAGACGGTATCATCCGGATGATCAAATACGGTATCCAGTTCTCCCACCACGATGTCCGGGCTGCCAGGGGCCACCGCCACGATGGAGTTGGTGGCTCCTTTGGGCAGGACGGCGTTACAGGTCTTATTTTCGGTGAGCTCCACCTTGCTGGTGACGGTGCGCACGTCCTTGGTGACCACCAGATTGTAGATGCCGGGGATCAGGTTGGCAAAGTAGTATGCCCCATTCCCGTCCGTAAAAACCTCGTCAATTTTGTTGGCCCCCAGCCACAGGCTGACCACCGCGTTTTCTACCTTGGCAGCCCCGCCGTCCGTTTCCTCCGTGACGGTGCCGCTTATGGTAAACACCGCCTGCCACTGGGCGGTAAAGGCCACATTCCCGTTGGGCATGGTGAAGGGGTCGCCGGGCTGGTAGAGCTGGCCGTTATACAGCCAGCCGGTAAATTTATGCGCGTCCTTGTGATACCCGCAATCAGGCAGGGTGAGGACGCTGCCCCCAATCGCCTCCAGCCCGCTCATGCTGCCTTCCGTTTCCCCGCCTCCCGCAAAGGATACGGTATACAGTACCGGCGGGGCTTGTGTAATGGTGAGGGTGCCCACCTGCATGGTATTACCGCCGCCGGTGTGGCGGTAGTTGGAATCGGTGATCTTCACCCAGATCTCATAGCTGCCCGCCTCTTTGGGGGAGGCCGTATCTTTGCCGTTCTGCCGGTAGGTGACGGTATAGGTACAATGTTCGTCATCCGCGGTAACGGTTGCCTTTTTGGGACGGCCGTCGGCCTCCGCCACATTGTCCTTTACGGCAAAGAGCACCGGTTTGGGCTGGATGGTCAGGGTGGCCGTACCGTTTTTCAGGGTGTAGTTGTCCACATCGGCGCCCGCAAGGGTGGCGGTCAAACTGTGATTGCCCGCTGCTTGGGAATGTCCTGTGACACTGGCTGTCACCGTGTCATTGGCCACGATGCCGGAAAGGGTGGCCGCCACTTGCTCGGGCGTGCCGTACACCTGATTCAGGCCCGACCAGGTGGCGGAGATGGTTTTTCGGGCAATGGAGAATTCCGCCGTGGCGGTGACTTCCTCGTAATTCGTGGCGGCGGCAAAGGTGGCGGTAACCGTGTAATCACCCGCGTCGGTGGGAATGGCGGAGTTGTCATAGTTTGCGCCGCCGGCAGTGGTGCCGGTGTAGTGGTAGCTCACATTGTCCGTGCCGTTGGTATCGGAGGCGGGAAGGGGAGCCTTGGCGGCGGCGCCGTAGGTCCATCCTGACATGGTGATGGAGGCAACGCCCGGAATTTTGGTGATCTGCCACGCCAGCGTCGTGTTTTCGGCGCCCCTCAGCGTATAGTTGGGGTTGCTCAAAGCGGTGACCTTTGCGGTGTATGCGCCCGCATCGGTCTTTTGATGCTCCTGGCAGGTCAGTTCGCAGGTATCGTCGTCCACCAGATTGGAAATGGCGGCGGTGACGGTGTGCTGCCGGCCGTCATAAGAAACCTCCGTTTGGCCACTCCAGGACAGCTTCACCGGGCGGGGGACAATGGTGAACGTATCGGTGGCGGTGGCTTCCCCATAATTCTGTGTGGGTGCGAAGGTGGCGGTAACCGTGTACTGGCCCGCGTCGGTGGGCGCATCGGGGCTGTCATAGTTTGCGCCGGCGGCGGTAGTGCCGGTGTAGTGATAGGTCACGCTGCCGGTGCCGTGGGTATCCGAGGCAGGAACCGGACTTTTTGCCTTGTCGCCGTAAGTCCAGTCATCCATGGTTACGGAGGTCGTGCCAGAAGCTGGGATGATCTGCCACTTCAGCGTGGTGTTTGTGACACGCACCAACGTGTAGTTGTCGTTGCTCAGGACGGTGACCGTGACCTCATAGTCGCCCACATCGGCAGCCTCTCTGGTTCCATTGTAGGTCAGCTGACAGGTATCATGATCCACCAGATTAGTTATGGTGGCAGTAACGGTGTGCTTCTGGCCGTCATAGGTGATGGGAGCGGCGTAATCCCAGTTCAGCGTCACCGGACGGGGAGAGAGATTGACCGTCACAGCATTACTGGCAGCCTCCCGGGTCTGGCCGTTTCCGCTGGCGGTGACCACCACATGATAGCTGCCGCTGTCAGCCACATTGGACAGGGCCAGGGTCGCGCCGGTTTTTCCCGCCAGCTGGCGGTTATCCTTGTACCACGCATAGGTGAGGTTTACGTCTTTTTCCCCGCTGTGGCCGGCATTGGCGGTAAGGGTGATTTTCTCGCCGTAAGTGACGCTGGTTTTGTTGGCTTCCAGCGTCACAGTGGGTTCGTCCAGCGTCCACTTGGCGGTGAGGGTGAGATTTTTCGTGACAGCAGCGCCAAAATCCCATTGCGATGCGCCGCTGTACCACCCGCCGAAGGTATAGCCCGTCTTTTGGGGGGTGCCGGGCTGAGTGGCCGTGCCGCCGCTGACCACCAGCTGGGGGGCAATTCCGCTGTCAAAGGTAATGCTGTAAACCTGCACTTCTTTTGTGGTAGTCAGTCCGGCGTTGGAGGTGGCGGTAAAGGTATACGTTCCAGACTCTGTCACGTGGTACGAGCCGTTGACGGGTGCGGCTGTGCCGCCGTCCTTGGCTGCCGTGACGCTGCCGTCGGAGGTGACCGTCAGGGTGAGGCTGTCCGCGCCGGTTTCCCCGCCGGTGATCTCCAGGGCGGGCTTGCCCGTGTTGATCTGGATGGGGCCCACGAAGCCGCTGGTGGTGTTGGCGGGGCGGGGTGTACCGTCGCCGTAGGTACCGGCGGTGCCGTCGGTGACCTTATAGTAAATGTACCATTCCCCGTCCTGACTGACGGTGACGCTGCCGCCGGTGTTTGCCGAAAACTCCGTCAGATCGGCAGGCGTGTCGGTGTTGTTGGTTACGACTTGATATTTGGCGGTATTCAGGCCGCTGCCGCCCTGGTCTGCAAAGGTAAAGCGGACGGTCACAGGGCTGGACTGCCACCCCGCGGACGTCCAATCATGGGTGGCGGTAGGGACGGTAGTGTCAATTTTGTCAATGGTATAGCTGCTTGAATTGCTGCCGCCGTAGGTGTTGTCCACCACGGAGACCGTATAGGCGCCGTTCTGGGACACCAGAATGGTGCCGGAGCTGTCGGAGGTGGTTCTGCCGTCTGGAAGGGTGACCACGCAGTTGTCGGTATGCTCTCCTGCCAGCTTCCACTCCAGGGTCTGGGTCTCGTTTGTCCAGGTCGTGCCGTCCCAGGGGACAAAGCCGTCGCCGTCATTGTCGGACAGACCGATGGTAATGGTGGGGGCGTAATTTTTTGCGCCTTGCTCCGAGATCACCTGGTAGGCCGGGGAGCTGACGGTGACTGAGTTCCCCACCTTGTCAGTGACGCGGAGATGGAGGCAGATGCTCGTTTCGCCGCTCTCGGTGGCGGTATAGGTCAGCTGGGTGTCGCTTCCCACAGCAGTCCAGCCGCTGCTGGGCGCGGTGGACGAGCTGCTCCACGCATATTGTGCCGTCTGCACGCCGGACTGGGCATCCACATAGCTCACGGGCAGGGTGACGCTGTGGTAGACGCCGTCCTTCTGGGTGGGTTGGTTGGCCGCCATGGCTCCAATGGAGGCGGTGGGTTCCATGGTGTCGATTTTTTCCACCGTGGCGGAGGCGGTGGCTGCCTCGTTGCTCTGGGACACACAGCGGAAGGCGTAGGCGCCGTTTTTGGTCACCGTGACGCTGTTGCCGGAGACTGTTTGCCACTCCTCGTCACCGTAGCGATACTGTGGGGTTCCGTTCTTGGCGTTTACTGTGATGGTGCGGCTGGTTGCCCAGTTGGTGTTGTCCACGGAAACGGCAATGGTGGGCAGCTGGACCGGATCCGGGTCGCCAGCGAAATTCACGCTGGTACTCTTGTAAGCCACTGCGCCGTTGCCGTCGCAGATCCCCAGCACATGGAGGTACCAAATTCCGCTCCCCGCCTCCTGGCGGGTCATGGCCCGGAAGCCGTCGGAAGTCCTGGCCGCAGCCAGGTCCTCCTGGGTCAGGGGAATCCAGCCGGTGGCGGGCATGCCGGCGCTCTGGGACCAGGCGTACCGCAGGGAGGTGGTGTTTTCATTGGCATTGGAGATGGCGGCCCGGGCCACCCCGCCGGAGATGGAGCCGGCGGAAAGATCAAAGGACGGCGTCCTGGTGTCCACGTTGGCCGCAGTATCGCCGCCGACCGGGGCGGTCATGGAATTGTTCGCCATATCCGCGATAACAGCGGTGGACTCAATACCGGTCACCGTGAGGGTACTGGTGGCATCGGCGGCCACCGTGCCGGTAAAGTAGAGGACGTTGGTATTCACGCCGCCGGCGTAGGTGGCGGTGCCCCAACTGGTGGTGATGGTCTTGCCGCTCAGGGTACTGTTATTGTTGTCCGCGATCTCGTCGAAGATAAGGGACACGGTAAAGCTGTCCCCCACCCGGTAGGTGCTCTCCCCCATACCGGCCACGGCCAGCAGGGTGGGCTCCTTGGTGTCAATGAATTGATAGTGATAGGCAACATTTTGCGTATACCACTTGTCGCTGCCAGAGCCGCTGGCGCCGTAAGAGGTGGTGACCTGCTCGGTGGTTACAGGAAAGGCGATATAGTTCTCAGTGCTGTTTCCCTGCCATATCTGCGCTCTCAATGTGGAGCCGCTGGTAAAGGGGGTTCCCGCCGGGAAACGATAGGAAAGGTAGTCGGTGTTCTTTTTATCTCCTCCGTGTTCAAAAAGGGCCGTATATCCTGCGGATGTGGAGGAGGAATAGGAACCTTTAAGATTGCCCTCGTAGGGATAAATAGCGGTATCCGTTTGACCGCCTGGCACGATCTGTACGGCCTGATAGCCGCTCTCTCCTTCTTTGGCGTCAAAGGTCACATAATAGCGGATCTCCTGGGACACAGACTGCACATAGGCGCGGATATTTTCTGCCGGCTGCACGGCGACGGTATCGTGCTGGCTGCCCTGCTGTCCGTTTGTCCAGCCCAGGCCACCGTCATCCTCGTAATCGCCTCGTGTGGTTTCGGCGGTGGCTCCGTTTGCTGTCTTTTCCGCAAATTCGCCGGGGTCAACCGTCGTATTTCCCGTCATGGTGCGCTTGGCTGCGGCCCGGTTGTCCTGGATCACCGCGCCGCCGTCCACCCGGTAGATTTCCACTGAATAAGTGCGGCTGTCGTTGGAGTAGCCGGTGGCGGCGCAGGCGCCATAGACGGCGTTGACGCCGCGCTCTGTAATGGTGATGGTCTGGGACGTAACCCCGGCGGCAAAGGTCAGGGTATCGCTTTTGTGTTCAAAGTGGGTGCCCCCCACGGCGGAGCCGTTGACGGTGCGGTAGTAGACGGTCTGCACCCCGTCGCTGCCGCCGCTGCGGCTGACAGTGAAGGTGTTGTTCCCGTTATTTTGAATGGTAAACACACCATATGCCGGGATGTCGTCGCCGATGGTAGACTGAGGGCCGTAGCAAATGACGCCGCCCGCCACAGCGTAGGCCCGGGCGTAGTAGGGCACCCCCTGGGCCAGCTCCACCGTGGTGCTGAGGGGTGTATCCGGCGTTGTCACCGGGCTGGACGTGACATACTTCCCGTTATTGACCGCGGTTGTGGGGCCGCTCATAACGCTCCAGACAATGCCGGTCTCGGTGATGTCATCCAGCCCCGGCTCCACCAAGGTGGCCGAGAGCGCTCCGTTTTCATAGACGGGCTCTGTAAAGACCAGCGGGCCGGGGAGCACCGTCAGGGTTACATTTTTTGTGATTTCGTTGCCTGCCGCGTCTCTGACGGTGACGGAGACCTGCTGATCGCCCCGGGTTTTGGCGGTGGTATCGTCCGCGTCCACCGTGACGGTACACTCCGTCACCGGCTCGTTGTCGGTAATCTTCAGGGCGGCCTGGATGGTGTTTTGCACCATTTCCCCGGAAGCTCCGGTCATCACCTCCACCGTGCCGCAGGTAAATTCGGGCGCCTGGATATCTTTCCACACGGCGGTCAGGGTGTAGTTTCCGTTTGCCTTGTAAGGAATGTCGGCACCGGCGGCAAAGGTCTGCTGGCCGTCCGTCCAATGCCGGAAGGCGTACCCCGAGCGGGTGGGGCCCTGGGCGGCGGTCACCGACCCGCTCAGCATTCCCTGATTGGCGGGCATGTTGGTCACATTGAGTCCGCCGGGCTGGTAAACCACGCCGCAGGGCAGGGTGACGTTGCCCTGGATGGTGTTCCCGTCGTTGTCGGTGACGGCAACAGCGGCGGTTTTTCCCCTGCACGACACTGTGTAGCTCCGGGGATCCAGGGTGACGGTCCGGCCCTGGCCGTAGGTCAGCTTCACCGTGTAGTCGGCGCTGTTATTGGAACTGGTGTTGCCGGGGTCGTTGAGATAGACCGTCACGTTCTCCCAGGTAACTTCCGCGGTATCATAGGTGTAGGCATACAGGGGGCCGCAGTCCTGGGCGCCGCCGGCCCGGCAGAAGTACCGGTACTCGGTGGGAGCTGATGTGCCGGGCATTTGGTAAAGCCCGCCGGCGGGGCAGTGGTCAAACCCCTTACCCGGGGCTACCACGTTCACATAAGTGGTCGCAACGGCGTTTTGATAAATCCGGTTCATGTATGTTTCACAGTTGTTCTTTGTGTCTGTGGCCTCCAGCACCGCCCCGGAGCCCAGCTGGGCCACGGCGTCGTCCTGGCCGTATACCCCGTCCAGAAAGGCGTAGGTGGTGCCTGAGGTAAATACAGTGGTCTCCACAAAATTGTAATAGATAAACCCTTTGCCGGAGCCAGTCCCCTTGGGCAGCTCCAGCGCCCCGCCAGCCGCCGCGGCGGTAAGTATGGCAAGCTCCGGCATCATACCCATAAGCATGCACAGCGTAAGTAAAAGGCTCAAACACCGCTTCTTCATCTCTGTTCCTCCTTGTGGTGATCATGGGTCCGACGGCTGCGGGCGCGGCATCGGAGCCTTCCGGCAGACCTGGCATGGTGCGGCGGGGGCTGCAATATACACTGTGGCCCCACGGTATAGCCAGGCCTCCTTCGGACGTCCCTCTTGACGGACTTTCCTTTCCATGTTATGTTCATTATACAATTTGCGGCGAAATTGATAAGTAATTGTTCAAAAATTGCACTAATTTATCAAAAATTGCGCATTGCTGCCCCGGACGGCGGCGTCGGAATTCAAGAAGGCATGCTAACAACCGCTGACGAAATGAGGGATGATGTTGAAGCTGGACTTTTATCACACCCTTTATATTGGAATCTCACAGGTCTTTTTGGGTATCTTTGTGATGCTTCTGATCGATTTCCGTAAACCGGTCTCCAAGTGGCGGACCCGCTGGAGCGTCACAGCGGTGTTGATTGTGGGATCCAATCTGATTGGGCTTCTTTTCCTGAATTTTTGGGAAATTTATTCTCGCGCGGGCTTTTTTACCGTGACCATTTTGGTCACACTCTGGTGCTCCCAGTATCGGGACTTTCGCGCCGCGTTCAGCATCATTACCGGCCTGTTCGTCGGCTGCATTGGAACGGCGAACGAAATGCTGACCGAACTGCTTCTCCAGCACACCAAATACTGCGAATACTATTCCTTTGCCGTACGCGTCATTTCCTTTTTCCTGATGTTTTTTATCCTGCGGCGGTTCAGCGTTACATACCGGCAGATGCTTCACCAGCTCAATCGCAGCTGGGGAATTCTCTGCCTGATCCCATTCTCCGTATTTATTACCATGCTGTATGCCATCAGCAATTCGGCCAATTCCGTTACGATTATCGTGCTGTTCTATGGCTTGCTGGTGGCATGCAGCGGCGCCTACTACTTGATGTATCTCTTTTTTGACCGGGTACAGAAAGAAAACAGCGCCCGTTATGAGGCGCAGCTGTCCACCTTGCAGGTGTCTGCCCTGCGGAACCGCATGGAGGCGGTGCGGGTTGCGGAGAATGCCATCCGCACCGAACGCCATGACCTGCGTCACCGCCTCCAGGCTGTGGCGGAGCTGGTGTCGCGTGGAGACAAGAAATCCGCGCTGGAGTTTCTGGACGCTGCCCAAAGGCGGCTGGATGAGCAGAAGGAGATTCGCTGGTGTCGCCCCCCGGTGCTGGATGCGGTGTTTTCCTCCTACTTCGACCAGGCTAAGAATCAGGGTATTTTGGTGGAGGCAAATATTGCCCTTCCCGATACCCTCCCGGTAGACGAGGGCGCATTGGCCATCGTTTTGGCCAATGCCCTGGAAAACGCCATCCATGCCAATCTGAAGGTGCCCCAGGGTCAGCGGCAGATCCGCTGCAAAATGGTGGCGACACCCAGCGTCATACTGGAGATTTCCAATCCCTGTGCTGGTGATGTTTCCTTTGACGGCGACGGTTTGCCCATAACCCGGCAGAGCGGGCACGGCCTGGGGGTGCAGTCCATCTCTGCGTTCTGTCGGAAAAATGGAGCTGTCTGTCATTTTGATCTGACGGACGACTGGTTCCGGCTGAGATTGGTGCTGTAATGTGCGAAGGCTGCATTGATATACGAAAAGCCGGAGGTTGTTTATGCTAAAAACACGCCATGATTCCGTTCTGATATCCTGTTTTCTGATCGTTTTAGCTTTGGCGGGCTTCTTTGTCATTTTCTTTCTCGCCCTGCGTTCTCCCACGCCCTTCCAGCCCGAATTGCATCAGCAGCTGGTGCAAATTGAGCCGGTTGGCCCCACTGAGAGCGGTGCCGACACCATCTATCAGGAAACGCTGCCGGATTACCGCTGGAGCCAGCCGGTCTGCGCTGTCACGGCCAGGCGAACCCCTTATTCCGTGTATCTGGATGGTGTGCTTCTGCATGAATACACCCCCGGCGCATTTGATCACGGCGGGATGATACACTGGATCTCGCTGCCTGAAACGGAATTAGCGGGACGCGTCCTCACTGTATCCGCGCCCTCCGAAGGATTAACGGTCCTGGCAGGTGATTACAGCGATTTGATCCTTCGCTACCGCAACGCCAACGCTGTCACCCTGATATTTTCGGGGCTGTTCCTGCTGCTTGGCATTCTCATCGGTCTGCTTTCCCTGGGAGCCAGAGCGGCCATCGGAGCCAAACGGCTCCGAACGCTGCGGTATCTCAGCGCGCTGGTGGTACATGTGAGTCTGTGGATATCCATGGACTCGGCCGTGCTCCAGATGGTCCGCATCAGCGGTCCAATCATGTATGTATTGGCCATGTACGCCTTTATGGCCATGCCTCTTTTTATGATTCAGTTTTATCGCAGTATGATGGATGAGGACAGCCGTTTGCTGCGCCTGATCTACCGGCTCCAGATGCTGAATCTCTGTATCTGCGGTCTGCTGCAGATCCTGGGCGTGGCCCAGCTTCATGAGATGCTGCCCCTGACCCATGTGCTGATGATCGTAACGCTGTTATCGCTGCTGCGCCTTCTGGTGTCCTGGCTCCATTCCAAATTCCGTCGGGAGGCACGGCTGATGCTGAGCGGGTTTGGCGCCCTTGGCTTCTGCTGTGCGGCGGGATTCCTGGACTATTACCTGTGGGGGAAGCGGTTGTATCTCATTTATTTCAGCGTGGGCATCCTGCTGCTTGTGGTGTCGCTGCTGGCAGTATCTATTGGCTATGTGTACCAGGAAATGGTTAAGTCCTCTCAAATGCGCTACTATCAGAAGATGGCCAATACGGATCTGATGACACAGCTTGACAGCCGTACCGCGTTTGAAGAACGGGTCCGGCAGTCCCCCATCCTGAACGGGCTCTGCGCCTGTATCGTTTTGGACATCAACAATCTGAAACAAGCGAACGATACCATGGGACATTCGGCCGGAGACGAGCTGATTTGTACCGCCGCCGAGTGCATTCTGTCGGTTTTTGAGTCCCTGGGGCGCTGTTACCGCATGGGCGGCGATGAATTCGCGGTACTGTTGCAAAACATTACCGAGTCTCAGGTAAACAGAGCCCTGTCGGAACTGGAACTGTGCATCAGCCGCAGAAATCTGACGCGCTCCTTCCCGCTGTCGCTGGCTGTGGGTCATGCCATGGGACAGGATGCTCCTATCGAGCAAATGTTCCGGGAGGCCGATGCCAATATGTACCGGAATAAGAGTCAGATGAAATGTCATGGTATGGAACTATGACTGCAGAATAACCCGTGTTTGTAGTGCACACCGGCGCCGCCGCTGCTCCGGAACGCATGATGAAGGGGATCCATCTGTGCATAAAAATTTGGTATGCTGCCGCTCCCTGCTTGGGAGCGGCAGCATACCAAAAATTTTTTTGGATAGCCATACCAAAAGGCCGGAGTTAAGAGAAAGTTATCAATTACAGGAATCCGATTCCGCCCTTATATTGTGTTCCGCGGCAGGTGGATCCAAGGCGGCGTGCAGATGCTGTCTGACATTGCCTGCTCCGCTGTTTTTGCCCGGTCCAAAAGCCGCCTGGGCTGCAGTTTGGGGAAAAACAAATAGGAAGGGCGTTTTACAGAGGCGTCAGTTTGCCCTGTACGCGCCGTTCAGCTGTGGCGATTTCCTGAAGCCTGGGGTAAGCATAGGTGAAAAACTGTTGGAACGCAGTGCAGTAATAGTTCTGGGGCTGCCCGTCCCCATGCTGCCAGTCCCGTTTGCAGCCGCCCCGACAGAGCTGCACCCAGGGACATTGGGCACAGGCTGCGGGCCGTTGGTATCCCTCAGCCCAAAAACGCTGGGCTAACTCCGAGTGTGGGGCCTCTTCCATAGTACAGGCAGAAAGGTTTCCCAGACACCACTCGTCTAGAACAAAAAAATCACAGGGGTAGAGGCTCCCGTCCGCTTCCACTACCAGATAGCTGCCGCACTGCCCTGCGGCGGCACAGGAACTGGGCGGCTCTCCCATGGCCAGGTGCACATAGTCGTCAAACAACCGGACGCTGGTATAGCGACCCTGTTTCCAGTCCAGATACCATGCGTCAAACAAATTGCACAGGAACTTGCCGTACCATTCCGGACTCAGGGAGTACTCTGCGCCGCCTCGGGCATCCTGCAGACCATCCAGACAGGGAATAAACTGGAGGTGCCGGACACCCAGCCCCTGAAGCGTATGGTATACCTTTTGGGCCCGCCGGGCACAGTCCCGTGTGACCACACACAGCAGATTGACCTCTGCCCGCTGCTTCTGCAAGGCATGCAGTGCCCGGAGGGCAGCCTGCCAGGTCCCTTTTCCGGCGGTATCCAGACGATATCTATCATGGTTCTCCCGGGTGCCGTCCATGGAAAGCCCTATCAGGAAATGATTCTCAGCGAAAAAGCGGGCCCACTGGTCATCTACCACATAGCCGTTGGTTTGAATGCTGAAGTTCACCTGGACACCTGGCGGTGTGCAGCGCCGCGACACTTCCACAAAATTCTGAAAAAAAGGCAGACCGGCCAAGGTGGGTTCCCCGCCCTGGAAGGCAAAGTTTACCGTATCCCCCCGTGCCGTGCAGGAAAAAGCGGAGTGGATCAGCTGCTCGGCGACAGAGGGGGACATGATGCCATAGCTCTTTATGTTTCGGATATCCGACAGGTCGTCATAGAAACAATACCGGCAGCGCATATTGCATTGGCTGGAGGCGGGTTTAATCAGAAGATTGATAGCCTTCACAATGTGATACCTCCATCAGTGCCTGTTCAAGGCTGGGAGAGCTCCTGAATACTTTCCCGCAGCAGTACGTTGCACTCCACAAGCTCCACGGGCTTTACGGGTATGGTTCCTGCGGTGAGGTACTCAAAGAGGATGTTGACGGCCCGATAGCCCTGCTGGCGTGGGTTTTGGAAGATAACGGCATCAATTATACCGGCGCTGAGGGCCTCCCGGGCGGAGGGGGAGAGGTCATAAAAAATAGACGATATAGGGTGGGGCGCCTCCTGAATAGCCCGGATGCCGGCTTTGGCGTTGCCATTGTATACAAGATAGGGGCAGGGATACTCTGCAAGCGCATCCTTAACCAGCTGATAGCAGTCTAATTCGCCTTCCGGCAGTTCAACGACCTTTCGGATGGTCAGCTGGGGACAGGAGATGGCCAACTGGGCTTGCAAAGCCTCCACACGCCGCCGGTGGCCCAACATGGAAAAAGAAGTGGAAAAAACCAGCACGTCCCCAGGCTCACGGGCCAATACCCGGAGCAGGCCGGCGGCAATTTGTCCGGAACGGCGATAATTGCAGCGGATACTGGAAAAAACGGGTATGTTTTCCATGAAATTTGTGAGGAAAACCACGGGAATACCGGCTTGCTGGAGTTGGGTTACCTTGTCACGGATGAGTGGGCTGTCGATAGGCACCAGCACAATGGCGTTGGCCCCATTGCTGACTGCAAGCTCCAACTGCCGCAGCTGATCCTGCGGATCAAAGCCAATGCCGCGGTAAATAGTAAGTTGGATGCCGAAATCGAAAATATCCTGTTCAGCCTCCCGGATTCCGGCTTCTACCTCCTCGTAATAGTTGTTGTTGCGCTGGATATGGAGTACCACGGCGATTTTCAACTTTTTGTTGCGGATGGCCAGGGATTTGGCCACGCTGTTGGTTTTATAGCCCATTTCCTGGGCAACCTTGCGAATACGGGAGGCTACCTCCGGGTTGATGCGTCCCCGGTTGTTTAAAGCCCGGTCCACGGTGCCGATAGATACGCCGGTGCGCTGAGCGATATCTTTCATCGTAATGGCCATGCTCTCACTCCTTTGATGCGTAAGCGATGACGCATAAACGTTCCTTGGCTTTATCATACGAAAAAACCGAAGAGATGTCAAGGAACAGGGAAATAAATAAAGCTAAATGCACAATAAAAGATAAAATAAATTGTATAATGCGGCGAATTACACAAAAATGAATTGACAGCATAAAGGCGGGAGACTATAATTCAGTTGCGTAAACGAGCACGCGAAGGTAAAGTGAAAGGAAAAACACTTTAGGAGGAGAAAAACAATGAAAAAAGTTTTGGTATTGATTCTCTCGGTGGCAATGATTCTAAGTATGGCGGCTTGCGGAAACGATAACAACGAAACTGCGGGCAGCAATTCCACCGGCTCGGCCAACGGAACGGAAAGCTGGACTCCCGAGCACGACATCACCGTTCGGGTGCCCAAGGCGGCGGGCGACACTATGGACACCATTACCCGCCTGGTAACCAAGTCTTTCACTGAAAAGTACGGCACCAACGTGCTCATCAACAACCTGACCGGTGCAAACGGCGCCGTGGCTGCCGCCGACCTGATGGATTATGACCCTGATCCCTGCGAGATGATGGCCGCCGGCGTGGTCCTGTTTACCCTGGCCCCTCTGTTCAGTGAAGATGTGACCATGAACCTGGACGACTGGAAGTTTGTATGCGGCCTGACCGCCGAGGACTTTGTTCTGGTAGCCAACGCCAACACTGGTATTACCGATCTGGACAGCCTGGTGGAGTATGGTCAGGCAAACCGCCTGCTGGTGGGCACTCAGGCCTCTGGTGGCGCTATCCACATGCTGGCTACCGCGCTGCTGGGCGAGTGCGGTGTGGAGTGGGAGGCCGTTACCTCCGACAGCAGCGGCAAAGATATTCTTGCCTGTGCCAACGGTACTGTGCCCGTAGCCATTGCCACCACCAGCGCATGCACGCAGTACATCCAGGAAGGCAGCGTGGTGCCTGTGCTGACCTTCGGTACCGAGGAGTATACCGGCTATGAGGGATTTACTGTGCCCACCGCCCAGAGCGAGGGGTACGACATTGTCTGGCGCTCCCTGAACTACATCATCACCCGTTCCGAGGTGGACGATGCCATTATTGACCAGATGTATGAGACCATCTCCGAGTACTGCCAGAGCGAGGAGTTCCTCTCCGCCTGTGAAACTGCCAGCATTGAGCCCTACATCTGCGACGGAGATGAGTGCTATGAGCTGGTATCCAGTGCCAAGGCCATGTGCGACGAGATGTATGCCAAGTACTATCAGTAACCAACAGTCTGCATAGGGCGGGAAGTGAATAACATGTCGATAAAATATAAGTCAAATCTTTGCGGGGGTATCTTCAGTGTGGCGCTGTCCATTCTGCTGTTCTTCTTGATCCCCCGGCAGATTGGTGTGGACCCGGCGTCCACCAGCACCACCGGCGTAGACTCCCGGACGGTGCCCTATGCCATGGCGGTGCTGATTTTGGTGTGCGGTGTGGTGCTTATTCTGCAAAGCGTGGTACTGAAGCGTGACACGGTAAAGGAACTGGTGCTTGCCAAGGAGTGGCTGGCTCTGGTGTACATCATTTGCCTGATCGTATTTGCGATGCTGTACAAGGTGAGCTTCATCCTGTCCACCGGCTTTCTTGGAATCATTACCCTGGTGCTGCTCAAGTGCAAAAAGCCCCTGTATTATGTGATCGAAATTGCGGTGGTGGTGGCGCTGTACTTCATCTTCACCGAACTGCTGGGCGTCCGGCTTCCAGCGCTGCTGCTGTAAAGGAGGGGTATGTATGTTTGATATGATCGGTCAGGCGCTGCCCCAGGTCTTTACCATTCAAAACCTGCTGTTCATCAATATCGGTATGCTCATCGGCATTATCTTCGGTGCCATCCCCGGGCTCAACGGCAATCTGGCCATTACGGTATTGCTTCCATTCACCTTTTCCTTTGAACCCATTCCCGGCATTTTGATGCTTACCTCTATTTTCTTTGGAGCCAACTTCGGCGGGTCCATCAGCGCCATTCTCATCAACACCCCCGGCACGGGCAATGCAGCCGCCACGGTGCTGGACGGCTACCCTCTGGCCCAGAAGGGCTTCCCTAAGAAGGCTTTGGCCACAGCCCTTACTGCGTCCACCTTTGGCGGCATCTTCAGCGCCCTGTGCCTGTTGTTCCTGTCTGAGCCAATCAGTCGAGTGGCCCGTCAGATGAGCTACCCCGAATATTTTGCCTTGGCGGTGTTCGGTCTGTCCATCATTGCTTTCATCAGCGGCAAGAGCATGGTGAAGGGCCTTATTTGCGGGGCTATCGGAGTGCTGCTGTCTACTGTGGGTATGGACAAGACCAGTGGTCTGAACCGCTTTACTTTTGGCAACATCCAGTTGTACACCGGCCTGACCATGATGGCGGTACTGCTGGGCACTTTCGCCATCTCCCAGATGATTGACCGGGTAGTGAAGCAGACCCAGTCGGAGAGTTCCAATCTGGGTGAGTCCAAATCCGGAGACAAGCTCACCGGTCAGGAAACCAGAGGATTGATTCCTACAATGCTCAAGTCCTCTGTCATCGGTGCGGTAATTGGCGCCATTCCCGGTACGGGAGGCAATATTGCGGCCTTCATCGCCTACAATGAGGCGCGCCGCAAGGCCAAAAAGGGCGAGAAGTTTGGCGAGGGTGAGCTGAAGGGCATTGCCGCTCCCGAATCGGCCAACAACGGCGCCACCTGCTGCGTGCTGATTCCTCTGCTGACCCTGGGTATTCCCGGCGACATTGTAGCGGCCACTCTGCTCAGCGCCCTGACTATGCACGGCCTTATCGTGGGCCCTCAGCTCTTTGTCAATTCCGGTGTGACGGTATATGCCATCCTCATCGGCTGCCTGATCGCCCAAATCTTCATCTTCCTGCAGGGCAAGTACCTGATGGCGCTCTTTGTAAAGGCCACCAACATGCCTTATGACCTGCTCACCGCCGTGCTGGTGGCCATCTGCTGCGTGGGCGCCTTTTCTATCAACGGCAAGGTCATGGACGTGTATGTCATGGTGATTGCCGGCATCGCTGCCTACTTCCTGAAGAAGCTGGATTTCCCCGTGGTTCCGCTGGTGCTGGGTATGGTGCTGGGCTCTACTGCGGAGGAAAACCTGCGCAGTACCATGGCGGTCATCAACGGTTCTTGGCTCAACTTTTTCCAGCGCCCGGTGTGCCTGGGGATTACCATTATCCTGCTCCTGCTCATTGTTTCCACCGTGTACAACAATCGCCAGCAGCGGAAGAAGGAGCGGGCGGAGGCCTGAGAATTTGAAAAGAAAGGAGCTGAGTCTGTGCGTGCTGTGTTGGTGATGTACGACTCGCTGAACAAGCGGTTCCTGGGCCCTTATGGAAATCAGTGGGTCAAGACACCCAACTTTGACCGGTTGGCCAGCCATGCGGTGACTTTCGACAATTTTTATGCTGGCAGTCTGCCCTGTATGCCTGCCAGGAGAGAGCTGCATACAGGCCGGCTTAACTTTCTCCACCGGGGCTGGGGACCCTGTGAGCCCTTTGACCAGTCCATGCCTCAGCTTTTGCGGGAACACGGCGTGTATAGCCACCTGATCACCGACCACTGCCACTATTGGGAGGACGGAGGCGCCAACTACCACAACCGCTTTGCCTCGTTTTCCTTTGTGCGGGGACAGGAGGGGGACCGATGGGCCCACGATGTGCCTGGCTATGACGGCACCCGCCGGACCCAGGACCGGGCCAACCGGAGCTGGATGCCCCGGGAAGAGGACCACTTCCATGCCCGCTGCTTCCGGAAGGGAGAGCGCTTCCTGCTGGACCATCTGGAGGAGGATAACTGGTATCTCCAACTGGAGTATTTCGACCCTCATGAGCCCTTTTTTGTTCCGGAACGCTTTCTGCGGATGTATACCGATCTTCCCACGGACCAGGACTGGCCGGCCTATCGGCCGGTTCAGCCGGGAGAAGAGACAACGGTGCGGGAGCAGACCCTCCACTACGCTGCCCTGGTGAGCATGTGCGACGAGTACCTGGGCAGGCTGCTGGATCTGTTTGACCGGTATGATTTGTGGAAGGACACCGTGCTGATTGTCAACACCGACCATGGGTATTTCCTGGGCGAGCGGGGATTTGTGGGAAAGAATTACATGCCGGTATATGATGAGATCGGCAATTTGCCTTTTTTCCTTCACCACCCGGGGATACCCCAGGCAGATGGAACCAGACGGACTGCCCTGGCGCAGACGCCGGACATCCCGGTGACCCTGCTGGACTGCTTCGGCCTGGAGCCGGGAAGTCATATGCTGGGCCGGTCCCTGATTCCGGCGGTAGAGTCGGAGCGTACCATTCACGAGGCGGTGCTGTACGGCTACCACGGTATGCATATCAACGTCACTGACGGCCGGTATACCTATCTGCGAGCGGCGGCTAATCCGGACAATGGTCCTCTGTATCAGTACACTCTGATGCCCTGGCATATCGCAAAGCCCATGTCGCCGCCTGAGCTGCGGCAGGCGGCGCCGGAGCTGTACAACGGGTTTGAGTTCAATGACCATGTACCGGTGCTGAAGATTCCGGTGGACGAACGGTACGACAAGAAAAAATATTACAGATACAGTGATCATCTGAAGTACGGAAGCCTCCTCTTTGATCGAAAGGAGGACCCGGAGCAGACCCATCCCCTCTGCGATCCGGAGCTGGAGGCGCGGATGTGCCGTTTGATGGTCAAGCTGATGAAAGAAAACGACGCGCCGGAGGAGCAATATATCCGCCTGGGATTGTCAGAGCGGATGGGAGATGAATAGATGAAGGCTATCATGCTGATGTTCGATTCGCTGAATCGACATATGCTGGAGCCCTATGGCTGTAAATGGACCAGCACACCAAATTTTAGACGCCTGGCGGAGCATACGGCAGTATTTGATACCTGTTATGTGGGCAGCCTGCCCTGTATGCCCGCCCGGCGGGAGCTGCAGACAGGACGGTACAATTTCCTCCACCGAAGTTGGGGGCCGATTGAGCCCTACGATATCTGCATGCCGGAGCTGCTCTCACGAAGGGGGATTTACACCCATCTGATCAGCGATCACGGCCACTACTGGGAGGATGGCGGCGCCACGTATCACCAGCGGTATAACACCTGGGAGAATGTGCGCGGCCAGGAGGGGGATCACTGGAAGCCCCGGGTCTGCCCGCCGGAAACGCCGCCCCATTACGGTAAAAGTGAGCCGCAGGACGAGGTGAACCGTCTGTATATCCGCAAACGTGAGGAGATGCCCCTCTATCAGGTCTACGGATTGGGGCTTTCTTTCCTGGAGGAGAACTGGCAGGCGGACAACTGGTTTCTGCAACTGGAATCTTTCGACCCGCATGAGCCTTTTTACCTGCCGGACAGTGTTCGGGCGGCGGATCCGGACTATGACGGCCCGCGGTTCGACTGGCCCGCCTACGGCAAGGTGACCGAGCCACGGGAGGCCATTGCCCATTGCCGCCGCCAGTACGCCCGGCTGCTGGAGGAGTGCGACCGGTGCATCGGAAGAGTGCTGGACTTTATGGATGCCCATGACATGTGGAAGGATACCATGCTTATCGTCAATACCGACCATGGTTTCCTGCTGGGCGAACACAACTGGTGGGGCAAAGGTCTAATGCCGCTGTATGAGGAGATCGTACATACCCCGTTGTTTATTTGGGACCCCAGGGAGGGCAAGGCGGGAGTGCGTCGGAAAGCGCTGGTACAGACCATTGATCTGGCGCCTACTCTGTTGGAGTTTTTCAGCGTTTCCATACCGGGGGTAATGCAGGGGAAAAGTCTGCGTGATACTATCGCCGAAGATGCCCCGGTACGGCAGTACGCCTTGTTTGGAATGCACGGCAGGCAGGTAAATCTGACGGATGGGCGTTACGTCTACATGCGGGCGCCGAAGAGAGATAACAGTCCGCTGTATGAGTACACTCTGATGCCAACCCACATGCGCGCCCTGTTTACCGCGGAAGAGCTGTCCGGTATGGAACTGGCCCAGCCCTTCTCCTTTACCCAGGGGCTGCGCACCATGAAGATTCCCGTAGAACAGGTGACCAATGTAAACGGCCAGATCTCCGATGCCACCTATCAAAGCTATCTGTTTGATCTGGAACAGGATCCAGAGCAGCAGCACCCGCTGTCTGACCCCGAAGTGCTGAAGGTTTATACAGGTGTCCTGTGTGAGATGATGCGCCTTAGCGACGCGCCGGTGGAACAATATCAGCGTCTGGGGCTTTAAGTGGACTTATCTGCCCTGGCCCCGTAGACGCCGCTCCCCGCCGGGGAGCGGCGTCTGTTTTATCATAAATTATAAAAGGAGAATTGTTATGCCTTTGGTACCTCTGCGTCCCGTGCTGGACGCCACCGCAAAGTATG